>Ga0210019_1000143_pt1 | contig 96796 bp, 82 predicted proteins | sample CryGeyCG2114_020_2_FD_183969 | JGI IMG/M metagenome (GOLD analysis project Ga0210019, IMG submission 183969) | Groundwater microbial communities from aquifer - Crystal Geyser CG11_big_fil_rev_8/21/14_0.20 (SPAdes) (version 2) | ecosystem: Environmental > Aquatic > Deep subsurface > Groundwater ...
TCTTAAAATCCCGGTCGAACCTCCGTTTTTTGACATTTTCCCCTGACATCGGACACCTCCCGGTTTTGAGCTGGTAATCATGCTAAAACCAACTCTTCGTTGTGTCCACTTTTTCGGGGGAAGATCATGATAAGTGCAATTATCTCCTATTTTGTCTCTTGCGTTAGGACTCATGATTTTATTTTATTCTAGGGTGCCCTTCTGTAGGACGCCTACTTTTTTTATGTGTTCCTGAAATCAGAGCGGGATATACTACGGGGTAGTTCTTGACCGGCACCCACCCGCTCCGACCAAGGGCAACTGTGGCATGACACAAGAAGAACAAACCGGAAAACAATAATAGACGTTTGACCATGACGTTAGAAATTTGAAACATTTCTAATTGTACCGGGTTCAATTTAAACCTGACACTTTTTCATAGATGTTCTGAATGTTCTGAATTTTCTGAATTACTGAATTATGTTACTGTTTTTGAAGCATATGGTTCTTGTTTGAATAGCCCAAGGGATTTGAACCACGACCATATTCTTCGTATTTCACAAGTTTACTATCTTCGAAAGTTAATCTGGAACGGTCATCAAAGGATCCAGTCAAAATTGAAATAATATATTGATTCTTTCTATGGTCAGCAATGAAAGGCCGATTTGTTTGAATCTCATTATCTTTTTTAGTGAAAAGTCTTACAAAATCTGGCTCCGACATACCGATATATAGGATATTATAGATGTAATCTCGATATACTGTATTTCGCTGCATATCCATATCGTATTCTTTTCGTGACATTCCAAGCTGTGCCAACTCCCAATCTGCTTCACTCATGCTGATGGGTCGTTTACAAGATGTCAGAATTAGAAGCAGCACCACCAAGCTTCCAGATAATAAAAAAATATTCATCGATTTCAAATGGTTATTCCCTATGACGATTTACAACACCTTCATAAATACCAGAAACACCATATCTTCCGTTAACACCATAAGCAGAAGACGAAAGATAAAATGACCAGCCGCCATGTGTCGTAGCTTGCCCCAATGCCCCAATTCCGGAAACACCAGAACCGATTAACTCATTAAAAGCAGCTTGATGAGAAACTCCTGTCCATGGGGATCCGTATATTCTGGGAAATGCATTTAAGTTGATTTGTGCCGAATCATGAAACATACCATTAGCCACCTGTCTTGTGAAAGCAAAATGTCTAACATCCAATGCCTTGAATGCTTTACCAACCCCAGGTACATCCTTAAAAGCAATGTCAGAGGCCACAAGGCCTTGTTCGATAAAATCGGATTTTGCTGTTCCATTACCTACCCGCTGTTTCATTTCAGCTGCTGTGCCACCACCTTGTTGTTTTCCAATTTCATTAGCATTTTCTGTCAACAAGTTCTTGTTTGCATCTTGTGTAAAATCTGTCCCTGCTGAACCCTGCCTTGAAAGAAGTGTTGTTGCCCCCACATAATAGGCTGATGAAACGATGGTGTGTGAAACAAGACCTGCGACAAAAGAAGCGACTCTAGGTGACATCCCTAAGACGTCTACGAATACTTCTTTGGCAAGCTTGCGTTGTATTTTTCTTCCCGTTCCCGTATCAAGCGTGAGCGTCGCACCTGCGGCGGCTGTAGCAGCCAGATATGTTTGAGCTGTCAAAGCAGCAGCCGGCTGCCCGCCAGGCAGTGCAAATAAAACAGCAGTCGCGATAACTAGAAAGGCAGAAATGATAGCTTTGAGTGCTTTCTTAAAGAATTTCTTAATACCCTTCCAAAGTTTACTGAACCATCCGAAACCTGAAGGATCAATAAACCTGACGGGGTTGTTGCGCGCATAGGCGTAACGATTGAGATCTTGCGGGTCACTCGGCCGCTGGACGGTCGGGTCTGCCGTGATAAAGCGCCCGATCACAGGATCGTAATACCTGGCATTGGCATAAATGAGGCTGGTTTCAAGATCTTCCTCATGCCCCGTGAAGGTGTGATGCACGGGATCGCTTCCCGTACGCACTTTCACTTCCCCAAAAGGCAGGTATTCCATTAATAAGACCTGCTCGCCTTGAAGGTTTGTGACCACATTGGTAGAGCCTAAGTGATCTTGATGAAAAAACCGGACGTAAGAGACGCCTTGATCGGTTTCCTCTTCCTCTGCAATGCGTGTTGAGCCTAAGAAGAAAGCTTTGCGTGTCAAAGAGCCGTTAGGATGATATGACTTCTCAAAATCTTTACCAAGATAATAAATGCTGGTGCCGGTGCCTGCAACTTCTTTTTTGATGCGCTGGCCTGTCGCATCATATTGATATTCAGCCACAATGGATGAGGGCGGCTGGCACTGCGTTCCGACCGCGCACGCCCATACTAAACCAAACTTCTCAACCCGTATCAAGCGGTTGTCATAATCATAAAATAAATTTTCACCGCTGCGGCTTCGCTTGCGTTTCGTCATGTTGCCGTTGGCATCATACTGATAATCGTACGTCGTACCTGGTACTTCGTACTTCGTAACAGCGTGAGGATGGTTGGGATCGTTGTACTCAAGGGACGCAAGCCCTTTCACCGTGAGGTTGCCGATTGAATCGTGATCATATGTGCGCGTGCCATAACTTCCCTCTGCTTGAATTAAACGGTCAATGTCATCATATTGAAACGTTTGTGTATTGGTGTTGACGGCATCAATCATATTTAAGACGTTCCCTGCAGCATCAAATTGATACTCCAAATTTTGAAGCGGAATATGCTGAGCATCTTCGGTCACTAAATGGCTCAGCCTGAGTGTTTGAGGATCGTAGAAATATTCAGTTTCAACCCCGTTGCCGTAAACGATTTTAGCAAGCTGCGCGGAAGGATTGTAAATGACCTCGGTGATGAGCGGTGTTTGGGATTGGTCGGCATTAATGAGGGTCAGCGTCTCAGCCTCGCCCATGCCGTTAAAAGTCAGTGCCAAAATCTCGCCGTCCGGATACTCTAAACTTGTTACCCGCCCCAAGGGATCGTAAATACGCGTAAAGGAATAATCGTATCCGTCATCCAGTGATTTTTGATCCTGCGTCACCCTGCCCAAAGCGTCATAGCGAAAGATATGAATACTTGAAAGGTCATCTACTTTAAGCAAACGCCCCGTGCCGTAAACATCACCTTCAAACCCGCCGCAAGTCTGGGGCTCGCAAGCATCATACGTATAATTAATTTCAGAAAAATCGGGATAAGTCTTTTTCACCAAGCGGTTGAGCTCATCATAGTCAAAAGTCATTGTTTGATTTAAAGCGTCGGTCTGAGTCTTTAAGTTCCCGTTATTGTCGTATGTATACGTCCAATAGCCCATATCGGGATCCTGCATGGTGAGTTTGCGGCCCAGCATGTCATAAGTGACGTGCGTTTCGTTACCATGATCATCCGTTGTTTGGATGAGGCGGCCCAGCGGATCATATTGATATGCCGTTTCATAGGTCTCGCCTTCGTTAAACTCCTCCACTTTCACCAGATTGCCGTACACATCCTGCGTGTAGCGTTTTTGATGCCCGTTTTGGTCGGTGACGGTTTTGATAAAATCGTCATATACAACCGTGATATAGGTATCATCATTAGGATCATTGAGATCAAAGGGAAATTGCGTCTGAACCCGGCGTCCCGCGGGATCATAGTGAAAGATGACATGCGGAAAATCGGCCGGCGGCGCTAAGTATTGATCGCTAAAATCCGCCGAATACGGTGCATATTGCTTTTTGATCTGCCCGCGCTCATCAAAGGTCACGTAACCTGTCACAATCTGCTGATTCCAATTCTCCGCCGGTGAGCGGCGTTCAAGCTCACGGCCCAAGCCGTCCATAAAGGAGTAGCTGGTTAAATAATCCCCTTGCTGGCGGCTGCAGGGGTCATTCAAATTACCTGCGTCTGTTTTGGCTTTCACATTGGTTATCACTTTATTGGGAATCGAAACATCGTCATAACAAACCGCTTGCGTGGGCGCGCTCTCGGTATCCAAAGGAGAAATGGTTTTCATGGTTCGGCCGAGCGCATCATAAATAGTGCGGCTCACCTGCCCGTTGGGATCCGTTGACTGCGTGATTTGGGCAATCAAAGGATCGTATGCAAATTCCTGCGCATGGCCTAACATATTCGTGACACGCGTGAGATATAAATGATAGGAATCGTCATATTGATTGGTTGTGATAAGCCCGCGCGCATCTTTGACGGTCAAAAGATTGCCATATTCATCGTAAGTCATTTCGGTTTTGAGGTGTTGAGCGCCGATCTTAGGCAGCTCTTCCTTTTTAGTCAAATTACCTTTCACAGGCGGAGTATTAAAATCACTGCTGTCATCGTAATAAAACCACGATTCCTGCAGGCGGTTCCAGTCCACATCATACGTTTCAACGTGTTTGGGTTTATCCAGAATCCAAAGATCTGTGTTGTAAGCAAACTGTGTTTTAACGCGTATTTCATCGCCATCGGGCGTGTCCCAATTGACATCGTCCACTTCACCCCAATTGATGGATTCGATGACGTTGCCGTATTCGTCATAAAGCTGCAATGTCTCGGAAAGCTTGAAAGTGTCGTTGCCGTCATAAAGCCAGTTGGTGACTTCTTCAATATAGCTGAAGAAAACGCCCGGGTAAGGCTCGGATGATTTCCAGGTGTTCCAAACCTGTGTATAAAGTTTTTCCCCGGCGTCGCGGGATTCTTGCAGATAAGGCTTGCCTTTAAAAATATCGTCTTGGTAAAACCAAGTGGCTTGGTAATTTCCTTGCACGTCAAAAACACGTGTGCGGTTAAAACCGCGGAATTCCCTGTCGGTAGGATCAAAGTTGCCGTCCGCGTAATCGTAAGTGGTCGTATATGTGTGACCAATGCCGTCTTGAGTTTCAACCTTCGTGACCACCATCACAGGAAAAGGCAGATCGGGAACGCCGTCACTGCCTGCATTATAAAACTCGGTCGAAGGCGTATATGTAATGGTCGTGACGCCTCCGCGGCCGTTATCGATTGTTTTTAAGAGATCAGGCGAAAGTCCTTTTGCCAGCTGAACAGTCCAAACCGAATCCAATGCGCCCGATAGCACGCGGTCAATCAGTCCATCCCCGTTTAAATCCATGAGTTCGACCAAGGTATTGCGCGTATCGGTATCAAAGAGCCTCATGGCCGACTCATCAGGGCTGCCGTTTAAAGGCCCCCATGAGACAGGCGTCTCTGAGAATGCACGCCCCGTATTAAAATAGACATACCATTCCGAATTTGACTGTTTCCTCACGCGGTCGGGAAGCCCATCGGCATTCATGTCAATCACATCCCAGACTGTGATCATGACGTCCTGATAATCACCGATTCTGTCTTCATCACGTATTTTGGTGTACTGCGTTGGGCCAAAATAAGTCTCGGGTTCAAAACCGCGGCCGTTATTGTACTGCACGGCAAAACCGGTGGTCCCGCCGGCATTATTCGTTTTCCCGGCCACCACACGGTCCGGCAGGCCGTCGCCGTTCATGTCAATCAAGTCTGACAAAACATAATCATTAGTACCGCGTCCGTCATTATCGTATGAACTGATAGATTCTAAAACGAGATCACCGTTACCGCCTTCAATCGGGCCCCAATCAAGCGGGTTGACGGCAAATCCTGCGGCGTTGCCAAAATAAACCCGCCACATTGATCCGGTGTGCCGGTGGACGCGGTCTACGAAACCATCGCCGTTCATATCGGTCGTATCCCAGATAGTGTAAAAAACGTCGTTTTCGCTGCCGGTACTGCCCTCGACGCGGATATCGCGGTTTTCAGTCGGCACAGGGCCGTAGTACTGCTCAGCGCCAAAACCGTCACCCAAATTATATTGCACTGCCCATCCGTCACTGCCGCCGGCGTTACTGCCCGTTCCTTTGACCACACGATCCAACCGCCCGTCCGAATTCATATCGATCAAATTCACATAAGTACTGGTTCCCGAACTCGTGGCGCGCATGGCTGCCCAATTGCCCGTACCGCCTTGTATAGGCGCCCATGCAATTCCCGGTTCATTGTGGCTAAAACCGGAATTGCGGTGAAGCTGCCAGGTTGTATCATTTGTTTTTTTAATCCGGTCAGGCAGGCCGTCGCCGTTTAAATCAGCGGTTGCAATGGTTTCACCGTCCCCTGAAATTCTGGAGATTGGGTTGTGGTCTGTGCTGTACTGCCGCCAATCCACCCCTTCTTCAAAACCGTTTTCAAGATTCTGGTAAGTAAAAGCGGTGGGCGGAAGGCAGGTTTGGTTATCAACCCCGCATTCCTGGACAGAGATAAGGCGCGAACGGTTTACAATAGGTGTTTCTTCATAAGCCAAATGGTAATGCCTTGCCGCTTGCCCCTGAACCCTGAGCGTTATTTGTTTGAGCCGCTTAGCAGTCGTTGATTTAGCGCCCGAGATGTAGCTTGTGAGCTCATCCGGCCTTGATTCGTATTCAAATTCGATGGCGTGAGTGGCTGGAAAATTGTGGTCTTCATTGCCATTGTAAAGAATCCGGCTGATGCCCGGATCCTCTCCCGGCTCGCCCTCATAGATATATTCGATCGTGTTGCCGAGTGTGTCTTTCACTTTTTCAAGGCACCAAGCAAATACGCCTAACTGGTTGGTGATGCGCCGGTCGGGCGATTCGCCCAGGATAAACTGTGTTCCTGATTTATTCCAAATCGTCCAGTAGCCGTTTTCGTAAATGATTTTTAAGAACTCGCCGTTCTCATGCTTGGCGTGATATTCGTTAGTGTTCACCTTAACAAGCTCGGAATTAACGCCTTGGAGTGACAGGATAAAAGTGTCCTGCTCATCATTGTAAGCAGGCGGCCCGAATTTGGTGCTGCGTTGGATCAAATCATGCGGCGCACTCCAGCCCCACCCAACCAATGAATTGCCGGATGATGATGAATAATTAAGACTCACTTGCGGTGTGAGGCCGCGTCTTCCGGGCGGCGCAAAAATGGGAATCGACATCGTAGCAGCACCCGTAAAAAGATCGGTTTGAAATGATTGAACGGCTCCTGCGGCATCCGAAAGTTCGCCGATGGATCCGCTTGTGGGTAAATACCAATTAGGAATGGTGCTGGCAAATGCCTTTTGCCAATCAATGCCGACGGCTTCCTGGAAAAGATTGGTGACTAAAAAAGTAAAAATGACGATTCCCGCGATCCAGCGTTTCATGCTCCGCTCCTCTTCTTGGGGTCAGCTCAGTCTGACCCCATACATATTTTCTCCGCCTGGTGCTCAAACCATAAACTTGTTTTTCTTGGAACTCAATCGGAAAGGTATGAAAAATATGGTTTATCTACTGTGGATAGATGAACAGCCGCTTATTAGTAGATAAGGGTTTGCAAAAGTCTTTGCCTGGGGTCGGGTCCCGGACCTGACCCCAAGTGCGGTTAAGAGAAAATAAGGAGTTTTTTGATCAAGGCAAGCATTTCGTTCATGGCGCTGGAGGGGCCTGCTTTTTCGACAAAAGCGGGGACGCCGTATTTTCGGATTTTAGAAATTTCATCCGGCGAGGTGGAATCGATAAAAATGATGGTAGGAATTTTAATGCCTTTTTTGTACATATCGGCGTAGACTTCGATACCGCTTCTGACCGGCATTTTGACATCCAAAATCAGGCAGTCGGGCTTAAAACTTTCTATTTTGTTATAGCCTTCGAGGCCGTCTTTGGCCGTCTGGACTTCAAACTCAGGTTCTTTACGGTTTTCAAAGAAGTCTTTAAAAAGATCGAGCACGCCCTGTTCATCATCAATAATTAACAGTTTAATGTGTTTGGGGCTGGTGATCACGCTGAATAAAATTTGACGGAAGATTTTGGGATCCAGCGGCAGTTCGACCACCCCGTCCCACTTGACATCAGCGCCTTTGTGCTGGCCGATCGCAAAACACTTGGTGCGCTCATTGGTGCCCGAATACTCGGATAAAGATTCTTTTACCTCGTTATCCAGCCAATCGGTTTTCATAAAAATGAGTTCCGGCTTCATCTGAAAACCCTGCGCGAGGTCTTCTTTGGAGCGGCAGAAGATGGGGATGGACTTGGTGTCGGCAAAAAAATCCGTGAAGAATTGGATGATTTTATTGTCGTCATCTCCTACCAGGATGTTTTTTTTAGACATTTCAGGTCACAAGAGCACAAGACACAAGTCACAAGCTTTTATAAAAACGCCAGAGAAGCTTGCCAACTTCGGATCTTAATGCCTCCAATCGCGCGTAGTCTGTTTGTGGTATAAAGGTTAATCGCCATGACAGGCTGAGTAAATATTCGGTTTCGGCTAGCGACCCCAGAGCAATGTTTGTAAACTGCCTCAACTCACCCTTATTTTGTCGGCCATATCCTTCAACTAAATTAGCAGCAATTGAAACGGCTGCCCGCCTTAGCTGAGACATCAAGCCGTACTGCTCATCTTTCGGAAACGCTTTGGTTGCTTTATATATTTCGACCACCAATTCGTCTGCTTTTTTCCAGACAATTAGTTTTTTATATCCTTTTTCTGCAGTTGTATCAGTTTGATTCATTTTATATCTTGTGTCACTTGTGGCTTTGCCGTGTGCACCTGTGTCTTGTGCCTTGTGCTCTATGTTCCAATCAATTTCTCCACTTCCTCACGCAATTTTTCTAAATCAAACGGTTTTTGAAGGAACAAGTCCCGCCCGATTTGCTCGGCTTCATCCATCATGGCTTGATCCACGTAGCCGGTAATCACGATCACTTTTGATTTGGGCGATTTTTGCTTGACGGCTCTTAACACGCTCGTGCCGGCCATGTCGGGCAGTTTCATATCAAGGATCACAAGCGCGGGTTTTTCTTGGCCGAGAAAACGCACGCCCTCTTCGCCGGATTCGGCTGTGAACACACGGAAGCCCTCTTCTTCAAAGAACTCTTTGACCTGTTCTACGATTTCGGCTTCGTCGTCTATGATGAGAATTAGTTTTTTGTCCATGATTTCCATTCCTGGGGTCAGACCTCCGACAAAGGCGGACAAGCTGGTCTGACCCCAAGTTTGCTGGTCACTGCTTACTTCCCCTTCGTTCCCAACTGCTCTTCTATGCCGATGCTTGACTCTTCTTCATAAATGGGCAGTGAAATCGAAAACGTGGTTCCTTCGCCCGGTTTGCTTCGCACATTAATATCACCGCCATGAAGTTCAATAATATATCGGCACATATAAAGGCCAAGCCCAGAACCTTTCCCGACTGGCTTCGTGGTAAATCCGTAGTTGAATATCTTTTTAGCCACATCTTCCGCCATCCCGCAGCCGTTATCGGTAAACTCAACTAAAACCATCTTCCCATTATCAGGCTTCAGGTACGCTTTCACAAAAATCTGCCGCTCGCGCCGGCCCTGCATGGCGTGATACGCATTAATAAATAAATTGAGAAAGACCTCCTGGAGCCGTTCTAAGTCGCCTCGAATCAGCGGTGTGTTGCCGGGGATATCAAACTCTACCTCTGTCCCGCTCAGGTTGTCAAGATAGGTTTGAAACTGCACCAGGGGAAGCGTCTCCTCCAGCACCAGTTTAAGTGAAAGCGGTTCAAATTTACCCTTCTCTGATTTTTTAAGGAGGCCGGTGAGCGTATTCACCACCGCTTTGATACGGCCGATGTTCTGCTCCATCTTCTGAAAAATATCGAGGATTTCGGCCACTTTCAGGTGCTGATTCTTTCGGTATTTTAAGATAGCGCGGCTTACATTCATCGAAAGAATGGTGAGCGGGTTGTTCACTTCATGGCCTACGGATGAGGCCAGGCGGCCGAGCGTTGCCATTTTTTGCTCGTGGATAAGCTGTGCCTGTGTATCCTGCAGGCGCTTGTTGGCAAGTTCGGTTTCATTAAGGGCTTTAATGAGGTTTGACTGCGCCACCTCCAGTTCATTGTTGATGGTCTGCAGTTCTTTGGATTTAAAAATGGCTTCATCGTAAAGCCGGGCATTCTCAATCGCAATCGCCGATTCCTGCGCCAGCGTGTAAAGCACATTTAAATCGTCATCCGTAAAATGCTCACCTGATTTTTTTTCACCCAAAATCAAAATGTTGCGCAGTTCGCTGCCGAGGAAACTCGGGATGCAGGCGGCCGCTTTCAGGATGAGCATTCGGTTGCGGATGGTTTCGTAATCGTGCTTACTTCTCGGTTTATGCGGCCGCGGGCCTTCATCATCCCGTCCTTCCATTAATTCGGTCGCCCGATCAATATCAATCGGCTCCTGCTCTTCTAAGAGATAGCGGATCAGCGGGTCCTTCGTATTAATGATTTTAAGCAGCGGCGGGCTTTGGTAGCCGCGTCCATAGTTGAAATAAAAATTGTCCGTTCCAATCTCGCGGCTCAGGACCCCTGCATTTTTGACGCGTACCCGCATGGTAATGAAGTGTGTCACCAACCTGCATAAGTGATCCAAACTCTTAATCTTCGACATCCCCTGCGAGGCATCGCGCAAAAGCTTCTGATAATCAAATTTGCGCTGAAATAAGAAGCGGTCGGTTATATGAATAAGAAGTTGACGCAAGGGATCGTAGCCCAAGACGATTAAAAGGACACTCACAAACGTCGTCGTCATGCGGCCAACAGGAAGATAGGCGCCCAATATGTCTTGCACCACAAACGTCACAAACGCAAACACACCAAAGACAAACGACGTGAGACCGGCAAATATGACCGTCCGACGAATAATTAACTGTATATCAAGAAATTGGTACCTAAATATAATATAAGCGATAGAAACACTGAGAATCAAAACTCCATAATTTGAAGTCTCCGCTACCCCTGGTAGGTTTATGTCATATACTAGTAAGTAATTACAACTTCCACCTAAATATCCGATTACGGAAAACCAGAATAGATATAAAGCTTGTTTTTTTAAAATAGGTGTTGACGCTCTTTTTTGGTAAGTCCAAAGCTGGGTAACTGAAATAATTACACACTCTAGAAAAAAAAATATAAAGAAAATATATGCTGGACCAGGAATGGTAAAATAATTCATCCCAAATTTTGGCGCAACATCGTAGACAAAAAATCTTGTGGCCCATAGTATAATAAGAAAAATAAAAGATATAAAATAATTGGCTAGAATTACTTTTTTCAGTCGAGATTGATTATGTGAAAAGACAGTGACAAAATGAAATAGAGTTGATGGAATAAAAACTGTTCCGCTTAAGCACATGCGATCCCAAAATAATCCCCATTCATGCGAGGGTGCCAGAATCATGAAAATAGTAAAGAAAGCCCACCATGTTATAGATAAAATATATGCTGTAAAAGATCGATTTAACTCATGTTTTGACCTGTTAAAAAAAACTAACCATGCAATAATAGGCAAAACAATCGAAATTAGTGAAAAACCAAAAATATGATTAACAGCTAAAGGATTCATGTTTTTTAATGTCTTGCAGAATTACTTACAAGCCCGCGGCTTTCTAATGCTATTCTAATATCCTCATCAGAAATTGGTGTATCTTTTGATTTGAAATCTCCTTCTACAACACCACATTTTTTACATAACTCAAGTAATGCAAAAAAATTATTCAAATCAACATCACCTAATGTAGGCTTAATATGATGTTGACAATCATATGAGACTAAAAAAGCCTCTCCTAAACAACCAAAAACGTTATCATCTTCACCGAATCCATAATTATAATCAACTTGCGTGCCTTCAATCTTTAACAAGCCTCCTTCTAAGATAATTCTTTCGTTTCGAGGATCTCGCGGCAACGCTTCTGGCCGTGAATCGTCAATGGCGATAAATCCCTTTGGCATATCTCGTAATTTAAAGACATTCCTAAATGTTGAGGTTGCACAGACCCCCACATGGTGTTCGCGTAATATTTCTTTCAATGATCTTTTATCTTGACCTGAAAGAAACACGTTGATTTCGCTGTGCGGTTCAGAGCTTTCTAATCTATCTTTTGTTTTCGTTAAGTTGCTTTCTTTTATATCTATCAGGGTTATTTTGTTAACTTTCCCGTTAAATGCTCTAGCTACATTTGTCCCCATCTTACCTACACCTATAATCACAATGTTTAGTGTGGATAATTCAATCCCGCCGATTCGAGCAATTTTCTCTATCATTAAGTAAATTGATGCTAATGTTCCACAATGACCATTTGTAACTAACAGCCCTAGCGATTGAGCTAAGCCGTGCAGAGTTGAACCTCTGCGGGTAACCATTGGAAACCATCCACCTAAGCCAATAACTACTTTCTCATGAGAGATCTTAGACACGAATCTTACCATTTTTTCCAATTGACGTTGTACCGCATGCCTCCTTTCCATCATGATTTCCGGTACCGTTAACTGTGCAATAACAAAACCGTCAACGCCTTGGGGAGTTCGCACCGAGTTAAGAATAAAAGGAGAAGTTAGTGATACTAACGTGAATGCTCTGCTTTTCTTAAAAAGAAATTTGATCGGAGCTAAAAATGGTGCCGATATAAATACGTCTTGATACGCCCTTGGATGAACAAGAAAAACAAAGCGGGGCGAAATTCCATACAAGATCCTACAGAGCCATTTTGGAAGTTTTTTTATTGGCAATGCACATACAATACTGTCTCGCAGATAATTAAAAAAAGTTTTGAGTGGGTTACGCGCCCATTTTTTCCTATATACTTGAACCATCGCTATTGTCCAATGCCTCCAGCCTCAGAAAAATTCTCTTTCCAATTTCAAGATATTCTTCAGCTGTTAATGAGGTAAATTTTCTTAATCCTCTTCGTTTGAAAAATAAATCCTTAAATTCTGGCGTTCTTGGTGATACATACATTTTTTTCCCGATCCTTACTTCACATTTACGAGACATAACTCGATGAATTTTATTCTGTCCATAGCTGTTTAGCCACTTAATAACTACAGGTACGATTGGTACATTTGTTTTCATGGCTAGCTTAGCAATGACCAAGGGATTAATTGTAACACCTTTCATGTATCGCATCGCCGCGCTAGGTGAAATTACTAATGACCTATTAAAGTCTCTCAATATCAGCATTAGCCTTCTAAAAAATGAAAATCCTATTTTCTTTTCATCTAACACCATTACAAAATTTGATGCAAAAATGATGTTAAATATTTTACTTTTTGGTAAATCTGAAGGTGAAATAAAAGTTAATTCTTTTTCTCTAAATAAATATGAAAGCACTAAGAAATCCTCAACACGGGTAAAAGTAGACAGTAATATAATCGGCGAATGAAATTCTTCGGCATTTCTAGCCTGATATCGCACACTCTTAATAAACTTCTTTGCCTTTGCTTGATTAGACGTTAGCCATAATTTATACAAAACACGCTTTATCAAACGAAATCTAACACGCAATGATACAGAGAAAATTTTCATTAGTCATCTCACTGCAAAAATCATTAAGTAATTTCTTAAATATTTTTTCTTACTGCTGCCAATAATTCATCCAAATCAAATGGCTTTAACAAATAATCTTTAGCACCAAGTTTTATTGCCTCTATCGGCGCATCCTCGCTAGCATATCCCGTAATAAAAACAAAGGGTATTTCCATCATTTCTCGTTGCTGAATTAGCTGTTTGATTTCTCCGATCAAAGCAATGCCATCCTGACCAGGCATTCGGATGTCACTTATTATTAAGTTAATATCATTTGATAATATCAAATTCTTCGCTTCATCGCCGCTCGATGCTGCAAGAACTTTAAATCCTTGTCGCTCTAGTAAGTTTCTGACTGACCGAAGTACTAGCACATCATCGTCTATCACTAATATATTCTTTGTCATGTCTGCCACCAATTCATTTGATTATTTATATATGGTTATTTTTTATAATTTTAATGTTTATACGTTGGAACTGATATAATAACATTTGTATATTATCGGACATTTTGACAACTTTATTGACGCTACAGCTTTAAAGCCCATTCTAATCATTTCTTGAATTACAGTTAAATAATAATTGAAAAGTTGTCCCTTGGTTTAGAATGCTTTTAACCTTTATGTTTCCCCTGTTTTGCTCAACGAGGGATTTAACAATATACAGCCCAAGGCCTGTGCCCTCTTTTTCTTTCTTGGTGTAGAAGGGGGTGAAGATGTGTTTGAGTTCGTCTTTGGTCATTCCGATGCCGGTGTCGGTAATCGTACATTGTACCTCGTACTTCGTACTTCGGTTGCCTTTTTCACGATGTACGATGTTCGAAGTACGCAGTATGATACTTAACACTCCGCCTTTCGGCATGGCTTGCAGGGCATTCATGAATAGATTGAGGAAGACTTCTTCCAATTGGCCTTTGTTGGCGTGGATAGGGGGTAGATCATTGGGGACATCAATGTTGATATCCACATTTTGGTAACGGAGCTCTTGTTGGACAAAGAAAAGGGCATCGTCAATCACTTTCACAATATTAACTAATTCTATATTTGTATTTGTCGTGGAAGGTTTTCCGAACTCTCTCAAACGTGTGACCAAATCATTCATTCGATTAATATGAACTTCCATATTTTCAAGCGGCTTAATTAAATTCATATCAACCTTTCCTTTTAAATTAGAAATCGCTTTTTTTGAAAGCTCTTGAAGTAAGAAAAGAGGATTACGAATTTCATGGTTAATGCTCGAAGTCATTAGGCCTGTCAGCATTAGCTTCTCACGGTGGAGAGCTAAAACTTCTCCCGAATCGAGCAACCCTTGTCGAATCACCGCATATGCCATAATAAATGGATAAAGCGGTATGATCAGCAGGCCATATTGCGGAAAAGATATGCCGTAACCGGGAAGGAAAGTTAATGAACCTCCAATAAATCCAATAAGGGTTGCAATGGTCAATGCGAGGATTTGATTTTTCTTCATGCCTGTTTGCACTTTTAAGCTTCTAACAAGTTCATAAAATCCATAAACAGTAACCAAAAAGAATTCTGCGGTGAAGAAATGGAAAATTGGACCGGGAGTCGAAAAATAGTTAAAGTGCCAAATAGGTTTAACGGTTGGGACAAACAGTGGTGTGAATGAAAAGCAAGCAATGACTAAACTATATATATACAGATAAGGAATCATTTTTTCTTTTCGTTCGGAGACACCTAAAAAGGCAAACACAAAACTCAACCAACTCGGCGGTATGAAAAGTGCCATTAGATTCAAGAGCCGTGCAGTTAATAAGGCTGTTTCGTATTCAATAACATTTGAAACCGTAATGGCTTCAAAGCCCGCCCATCCAGCCGCAAAAATACTAAAAACCAGAAAACGTTTTCCTACAATATCATTTCTTTTAAGCAATGCAATCAACGCAATAAAAAAAGTACAATTGGAAAAGAATAATAATGAAAGACTATAAAGATTCATCATTCACCCAAATTATTCGCTCAATTTGAAACTTAAAATAAATATGGTTCCCTTCCCCGCTTCGCTTTCAACTTAGGGACGGTTTTGCCGCACTTTTTTAGCGAGAACCGTCCCTGTGGAAACTCACCTGAAAAACCGTCCCTTTGTCTACTTCACTTTCAACACTCAAAAAAACTCATGCAAACTTACCCTTCCAAAGCTCCTCCAAAAACTGTTGCCAAGGCAGGATTTGAATACCGTCAACTTTTCTTTCCGTCTCCTCCAGAGATACCAGCAAAAACTGTTTTAACTTTCCTTCCTCTTTTAACGCCTTTAACCCGCGTAAATCAGCAGAGCCAATGGTGCGGCTTGCTTTAACTTCAATCGCCGTTTGCGAACCGAGGATGAAATCAACCTCAAAACCAGATTGACTGCGCCAATAACAAACCTCGCCAGCTTGATGATAATCTGCGTACGTTTTTAATTCGTGGAAAATAAAAGACTCGAATGCTTCTCCAAATTCCGGCGAGCCTTGCCTAAATTGTGCCCTATTTTGAAGAAAACGTGTCACGCCGGTATCAAATAAGTAAAGTTTAGAAGTGCCGATAGGTTTTCGTTTTTTAGTTTTTTTCCACCCCGGTACTTCATAAGCAACTAATGTGTCTTTCAGAATTTCAAAATATTCTTGGATAGTGGTTCGCGCTACCTGCGCATCATTTGAAATATTCGCATAGTTGATTAACTGCCCGTTACAAAGCGCAGCTACCTCTAAAAAACGGCTGAATGCAGGGATATTGCGTGTCAAACCTTCGGCAGCTATTTCTTCTTTTAAATAAGCCCCAACATAGGCTGCCAAATCTTCATCCGGCATATCTGAAAAATAGATGGGCGGCAGAAGGCCGTGATTTAACGCTTTGACCAACTCAAATTGTTCCTTAAGTTCAAAAAAACTAAAGGTGTGCAAATGTTTGATGCGCGCGCGGCCTCCCAGCAGATTTGCTCCGCCCCGCTTTAATTTGCGTGCACTGGAACCTGTTAACAGAAAATGGATGCCCCGTTCTTCGATCAGAAAATGAACTTCATCAAGAAGCTCCGGCAGTTTCTGAATCTCATCGATAATAACAATCTTGTCATTTTGATTGCATTCCTGCCTAATCCTCTGGGGCGAGCGGCTCAGTGTTAAATAAGTTTCACGATTGAGCAGGTTGTAGGCACGAAATTGGGATAACGTATGACGGATCAGCCATGACTTTCCGGTCTGCCTCGGTCCGAACAAAAAACATGATTTGTTTTCGAGCGGCTTGGTTAAATCAATTAGCCTGGGGATATTCATTTTAGTTTTTTGAGTCATTGTGTATATTGCCTGATATATTGGCGTTTATTATAATAAATGCCATATATACAGGCACTTGTCAACAATTTATACAAATTCAATTAAAAACCACCTTAAAAACAGTTCCTTTCCCCACTTAGTTTTTAGCCTAGGGACGGTTCCCTTTTGAAGGAACCGTCGTCCCTCTCACTCAAAAACTAAGTTTAAAAGCTGTTCCCTTTCCCGCTTGGCTTTCAACACTGATGCGGCCGCCATTTTGTTCAACCAATGATTTAACAATGTAAAGTCCAAGACCCGTTCCTTCTTTTTCTTTTTTGGTGTAGAAGGGGGTGAAGATGTGTTTAAGTTCGTCTTTGGGTATTCCGGTTCCGGTGTCGGTAATCGTACAGCGAACTTCGGACATCGCACTTCGGTTTTTAGTGTTTGGTGTCATTCCCGAATGTTTTAATCGGGAATCTTCGAACGCAGATCCCCGCTTGAAGCGTGCGGGGATGACACTGGTGTTTTGTTCGGGCATGACACGCTTCCTATCCCTGCTCCCTGTCACCTGACACCTGACCTCTAACCTCCCGCCCTTCGGCATGGCTTGCAGGGCGTTCATAAAAAGGTTCAAGAATATTTCTTCTAACTGGCCTTTGTTGGCTTGGATGGGGGGCAGATCTTCTGGAATATCAATCTTAAGTTCGATGTTTTGATGCCTTAATTCTTGTTGGACAAAAAAGAGGGCATCGTCGATAACTTTTGGAATATGGATTAACTCGTTTTGATCGGTGACAGGTGCGGGCTTACTAAAATCACGTAAACGTTCAACGAGGGTATTTAATCTGCCTAATTGTACTTCAACACCTATTAAAGTCTTATTAATTTCTGCAAGCGATCCTCCGGTGCTCGAGGCTTCCTTGGCTTTTCTTGTCATTTCTTGGATGAGAAAAAGCGGATTACGGATTTCATGATTAATACTTGCCGCCAAAAGTCCTGTTAACATGAGTTTCTCACGATGAAAAGCAAGGACCTCATCAATATCAAGTAAACGGTAACGCCTGATCGCATACGCCAGGACAAAAGTATAAATAACTAAAATATAATCATCTAGAGGCGAGCTCTTAAGGATAGCAAAGACCCGGCTGAAATATTCAAAACCTGCTAAAATCGCCAAACTATTGGCCAGTAAAAGCCATTTTCGTCTAACTTTTTCACTCCCTTCCGATTCACGGATACCCTGCCAGTTTTGTCTAATAATTTCTAACATCATCAGTGAAAAGAAAGCGAAGAACAAATAGTAAAAAATACCTGGCGCGGAGATGCGAAAAAATGAATCCTCCAATATTCTGACGCCCTGAATAAACCACGGTGTAAATACAAAAATGCTGAGGAAGGTTGAAATGCTATAACCGATGTAAACAATAATTTTTTGTTCTTCCCGCCGTTTTAGAACCTCATGAATAAATGCAAGATAAACTGGTGGAAGCCAAATGCCAAAAAGATAATTAAACCTTAACATCTGCAGCCCTAAACCTCCTTCTAAAATGTTTACAAAAAAAGAACCAATACTCCAGCCACCCACTCCTATCGAAAATAATAAAAATAGCCTATTGATTTTCTCTGTAGGATTTTGAGAAAAAACATACACGCCAATGATAAGGTTGCAAACAAATGAGAAAAAACCACTCCATATATATAAGTTCATCCGATTGAGAACCTCAATTTAAAACAAGTACCCTTCCCTACTTCACTTTCAACACTGATGCGGCCGTTGTTTTGCTCTACAAGGGATTTAACGATGTAAAGCCCGAGGCCTGTGCCCTCTTTTTCTTTTTTGGTGTAGAAGGGGGTGAAGATGTGTTTAAGTTCGTCTTTTGGTATTCCGGTGCCGGTATCGGTAATCGTACATTGTACCTCGTACTTCGTACTTCGGTTGCCTTTTTCACGATGTACGATGTTCGAAGTACGCAGTACGATGCTCAACACTCCGCCCTTGGGCATGGCCTGCAACGCATTCATGAATAAATTGAGGAAGATTTCTTCGAGTTGGCCTTTGTTGCCGAGAACTTTTGGAAGGTTTGCGGGAAAATCCTTTTCAATTTCTACCTTTTGATATTTGAGTTCTTGTTCGGTGAAAAATAAAGCATTATTGATCACTTCCTGCAAATCAACTTCCTGTTTTTCCTGACCTTCGGCTGGTTTGCCAAAATGGCGCAATCGCTCAACCAGCTCGTTCATTCGAAAAATATGCGCACTTGCTTTTTCGAGCGCTTGCAGCGCATAGGGATCAGCATGACTTTGGGTCAGCCGGTCCCGCGCTTTTTGAGTGAGTTCCTGCACTAAAAACAAAGGATTGCGGATCTCATGATTAATCGCTGAAGTCATTAAACCAATTAATGCTAATTTCTCACGATGTAACGATAAAACTTCTTTGGTTCGAAGCAGCGATGGTAAATCGAGAAATTGATATTTGTGGATCCCATAGCCTGTCATGATAACGTATGCCAGAATAAGAAAGACCCCATAAGACGGAAGCGGAATGTGATAAGCCTGCAAGAAAAGCGTGCTGCCGCCAAAATAGGGAATAGCAGTTGCAAGCAAGAAAATCCACAGTTGATTTCGCTTTTGCCCTTCGGTTTGATTAAATTGCGAAATCGCAACAATAAATCCATGGATTGTGCACCAAAAAAAGAAAACTGTAAAAACGCTATAAAGCGGCCCTCCGAGCGGTTGATAATGATAAATATCAAAAGACCACAGTCCCTTCACAAAATAATCGGTTAGGAAGAGAAAAAAAGCAATCACTATGCCTGTGATTAAGTAAATTAAAAAATAGGTTTGATTTTCTCTGTCCCGTTCCACAACCGTGCAGGCATAGCGAAAGAAGAAAGGACCAATCAATGCCGCCATTGCCTGGCAAAATTTATTCCAAATTAATGTTGGTTCGTAATCAAGAAAACCTCCCAATGTCATTCCGTAACCGAATGCCCACAAGGCAATAAAAAAAGACCACCAAAAAAATGCTTTTGCCAAACGGCTTAACGAGCGTTTAAAAAACGCCAAGAACCACAGCGTGAAATTAAAAATGGTTACGGCAAAAGCACCGCCGGCATAGATATTCATCATGTACCCAGTAAGGCTAAGTTACAGCTGACCTTTTGTAAAATGACACCCTTTTCTCCAATTCACTTTCAAAAAATTAAAAAGAATAACTGCGAATATACGCCTCAAATAAAAGGATCTTTTTTTGATCATCCGGATAAAACAAAAAAGGGGCCGCATCCTTTGCGAGGCGTTTCAAATCAAGCTTCTGACAGTGCTTTAAAATCGCGCTTTTCAATTCAGCGGCGTTTTCAATAGCCAATTTTGCCTTTATGTAGGCAAGGTTAGGCTTAGTTTTTCCCATCAAAAATACGATGTCGTGAAAATCGCGGCCCATGGGCCGGGGGCGCTTAAACAAGCAGACCATTTTCTGGGCGAGCAAAAGATCCGGCGGGGCCGCCAGGATTTGCAGAAACACGTCAAATTTATTTAAAATCCTTCGGTCAGGCTTGTATGAAAATCTCTGAGGCTCAGAATCGATTTGCATCAAAAGATTTTCGGCCTTGTGCTTTGAGAGCCGATTGTTAAAAAGAATTTTTCGGAACCGAATGTAAGACCTGTAAGTTTTTTTTAAAACGTTCTTGATTTCAATGGAATATCCTTCCCGTTCCAAACATGTTTGCACATGCCTGGACAGTTCACGAAATGCGCTTTCGTTTAAATTCAAATTATCGAAATCCAGATCCTCCGAGAAACGCGGATTGCCGTGCAGCAGATGAACGGCTGTGCCGCCCATAAATACCATGTTTTTCCCAAATTTCGAATCATAAATGATTTCCAGAATCTTGTATTGCAGGTATTCCCGGAGTAGGTTCACTTTAAATGACCGTAAATGCGACGGGTAAAACGACTCGATTTGTTCAAGCTCAAGCATGTTTGATAAACCTCACAAAGGCCTCGGCGCGCAATAACAATGTTTTCTGGGCAAATCTGTTTGCGAATTTACGGAACTTTCTCTCATTTGTTTTCTTTGACCATATTTTTGGATTGATTCTGAGACTTGCAAAGTCTTTCTCGGCTTGAAAATCCGGGCTGAGATACAAATAATCCAGAAGCGCTTTTTCCATGCTTGCCATTTTAAAACAGCGGCTTTCTTTTTGAATGATATCGTAACCAAAAAAATATTTGCTGCGAACGGTACGGTAACGAAAGGAACCGAGCGGCGTTTTAAACCAATGTGTCTTTCGTGTTGAAATCGAGGTCATGCCGTAAACCGCTTCCGGAATCAATCCATGATACGCCAGCGCGGTTTCTAAAGAAATGTAGGAGGGTTTATAAATGCGGTTCGCAATTTCAAAAAGAACATTTTCAGTTAATTCGATGTCTGAAAAAACATAAAAGCCTTTAACGACTTTCTTGAGATAACCTTTCGCCTGCCATTCGTTGAGGCGGCGCCGGTGAAAATTTGGATCGATTTTCCGGATCTCCTGAATGGAAAATGCGTTGAATTTTTTAAGTGCCTTGCGAAATTCCAGGTATCTCATATATTTCTAATTAATGCTGTTTTTAACATCTATGAGAAATATAATACGAATCCACCTAAAAATCAATCTTTCATCATGCAGATACGCTCGCATAATGAACATACTCCATAATATCACCTAATTTATGGACTAAATTCAAGCCAAAAAGTCGTTCCTTTGCCTACTTCACTTTCAACTGTAATTTTACCGCTATTTTGTTCCACAAGGGATTTAACAATGTAAAGCCCGAGACCTGTGCCCTCTTTTTCTTTTTTGGTGTAGAAGGGGGTGAAGATGTGTTTGAGTTCGTCTTTGGGTATTCCGGTGCCGGTATCGGTAATCGTACATTGTACCTCGTACTTCGTACTTCGGTTGCCTTTTTCACGATGTACGATGTTCGAAGTACGCAGTACGATGCTCAACAATCCGCCCTTCGGCATGGCCTGCAACGCATTCATGAATAAATTGAGGAAGATTTCTTCTAATTGATTCTTATCACCTTTGATCTTGGGCAAGTCATCCGGTATTTCTTCTTTGATTTCAACGTTGTGATATTTAAGCTCTTGTGAAACAAAGAACAGAGCATCGTGAATGGCTTTTTTGAGATCGACTTCGTCCGCAACGTTTTTGTCCTGATTTACTTTCCCAAAGTCCCGCAATCTTCCCACGAGATCACTGATCCGATCCAGATTCTTTGAGATGCTTGACAAAGCAGCCATTGACTCTGAATTTTTCTTCTCTTCCAGTTGTGATGCAATCTTTTTTGCAGATTCTCGTATGAGAAACAGCGGATTCCTAAGTTCGTGATTGACGCTAGATGTCATTAAACCAATGAGCGCCAATTTTTCTCTGTGAATCGCCAAAATATTTTCTGATTCGAGTAAACCACGTTTCATAATGGCATAAGCCATCAAGAGCGGATAAATAGGCATTAAGAAGAGGTTGTATTGTGGCCATGGAATGCCATAAACAGGTAAGAAGGTTGGCGAACCACCCACGAATGCAACAAACATAGCTGAAATCAGTATTTTAAGACGTTTTCGCTCTTCCCCTTTTAGAAAACGCAATGCCACGAAAAGTTCAACGAAAGCCGCGGTTACTGCGAGAGAAAAAAGCACTGTGAAAAGATGATATAGTGGCCCAGGCTGTGTGAAATATCGAAAGCCCACCATGCTCGTGAGGTGATTCACAAATGCGGGATGAAAGCTCACGGTAGATAAGAGAATTGAATATACATAAAGACCGGTGAGTACTTGCTTTCGTTTCGGCTGGATCGCAAGATAAGCGCAAACAAAATGATACCAAGTTGGAGGGATAAAAATGGCAAACAGATTCAATGCCCTGCTGCTAAACAAAGCCACTTCATAACTTACATTGTAACTAATTAACCACGGCAATCCTTGAGCCCAACCAGCTGCTAAGAGATTAAAAGCTAAAAAGGTACGGCCAACTTTGTCATTTCGTTTTATAATGACAAATATAGCCACCATGACAGAATTAAACGAAAAGAATAGTGCAGCTAAACCGTAAGCGTTCATATCTATACCTTTTCAATCGGGAGCACTACAAAAAATTCCGCCCCTCTTCCCACGTCACTTTCAACAGTAATCTTGCCGTTGTATGTTCGACACTGTTCATCGCCCGCATTGCTTACGGACACTCATCTCAAAGCGATTTTGCTCTTCTCAGGTGCCTAAGAACTCTTCAACGGTAAACGCCCGGACACCCGGCGTCAGCGCATGCATCGGCGTGCCCGCTTTGGATTTCCGGTGCACCACGGTGCAGCGCACTTTCCGCTTTCTGATGCTTTTTGCGAGTTTCAGCAGCGGTTTCGCAGCGGCCGGTGAAACCGTGCTTGAAGCTTTGACTTCGACAAGATGCAACGCCTCGCCCTCGGGGATGACAAAATCAACTTCCAGCCCCTGTTCGTCGCGGAAATAATAAAGCTCTTTCGGCCGCCCCTGTGCCAGTTGATTTTTTACCACCTCGGACGCAACAAATCCTTCAAAAAGCGCCCCGTAAAAGGGTGACCTTTTTAAAAGACGCGTGTTTTCGATACCCAAAATAAAGCCGACAAGCCCGGAATCTGTCCAATAGATTTTGGGCGACTTGATGAGGCGTTTCTTAAAGTTCTCATAGAAAGGGGGCACAATTAAAATTTGACTTGTCATCTCAAGCACGTTCAGCCACTGGGTGACGGTAGGCACTGAAAGGCCGAGCGGGCTTGCTAATGCGGTCTTGTTCAAAACCTGCCCGTGTTTCGTTGCTAAAAGTGTGAGAAAACGTCTAAAAGTCGGCAGGTCGCGGACGGCAAGGATTTGCCTGACATCGCGCTCTAGATAGGTTTGAATGTAAGACCGGAACCAAGTATTGCGGATGCTGGGATTGGCGACGGCTTCCGGAAAACTCCCGCGCAATAAATCCCATTGTTTCCGCTCACGATAAGAAAAGGGAAGCAGTTGGAAAAGAGCAATACGTCCCGACATCGATTCCGTAACCCCTTGCATGAGCGGCGCTTCCTGCGAACCCGTCAACAGCCATTCTCCCTTCCGTTTGGGTTTTTGATCAATGCGCGTCCGGATATAGGGAAAAAGAAAGGGTGCATTTTGGATCTCATCCAGAATGACCGGCCGCTCCAAGTCGTCCAAATACCCATGCGGATCCGACTGGATGCGCCCCACAAGATCCGTATCTTCCAGCAACACATAATTGGCTTTTGGAAACAAGTGCCTCAAAAGACATGTTTTACCTGCACGTCTCGGCCCGGTGACGGCTAAGGCGGGAAAATGTCTGGCTGCATTTACAATTTCCTTCTCAAGGCCTCGCTTGATGTACCGCATATATGAGAATTATAAACTATAACCTTAGGAAACTCAATATTATTTATAAGCTATTTTAAAGAAAAAATAAGCTGGAAGCTTGTACCCTTTCCCACTTCGCTTTGAACGGTAATCTTGCCGTTGTTTTGTTCAACGAGTGATTTAACGATGTAAAGCCCGAGGCCTGTGCCCTCTTTTTCTTTTTTGGTGTAGAAGGGGGTGAAGATGTGTTTGAGCTCGTCTTTAGGTATTCCGGTGCCGGTATCGGTAATCGTACATTGTACCTCGTACTTCGTACTTCGGTTGCCTTTTTCACGATGTACGATGTTCGAAGTACGCAGTACGATGCTCAACACTCCGCCCTTCGGCATGGCCTGCAACGCATTCATGAATAGATTGAGAAAGACTTCTTCTAATTGGCCTTTGTTGGCTTGGATGGGGGGCAGATCTGCGGGAACATCAAGCTTAAGTTCAACACTCTGATGCCTTAGTTCCTGCTGAACAAAAAAAAGAGCATCGTCAATTACCTTAGAAAGGTCGACCGACTCTTTTTCGTGAGACGCATCGCTTGGCCGCCCAAATTCACGCAATCGCTCGACAAGCCGCCCAACACGCTCCATGTGCCGCGTCACTGTTTCAACAGATTTAAGCGTCTCGTCATCACCCTTTTCTTCCGCTCTCGCTTTCATTTTCTTAGTTAATTCCCTCGCAATAAAAAGAGGATTCCTCAATTCATGATTAATGCTGGCAGTCATTAACCCAACGAGCATGAGTTTTTCCTTGTGAATGGCCAAAACCTGACTCGAATCCATAAATCCTCTTTTCGTCATGGCATATGCCATCATAAATGGGTATAGGGGCATAAAAAAAAGATTGTACTGCGGAAACGGAATTTCATAATTAGGCAAAAAAGTAAGCGAGCCTGATATGAACGCAATCAGGGTGGCGATAAAAACAATGCGAATCTCTTCTTTTCGTTCCCCGATTGCTTTTTGCAAACCTTGAAAAAGAAATATAAATGCAATGCTAACTGCCGTAAAGAATTCAACTGTAAATATGTGATAAATGGGACCCGTGCTTGTGTAATACTTAAAACCAACAATGGATTTGACTTGCGGAATAAACAAATGACTGCCCGCGAAGAAAAGCAAAAAAATACTGCAGCAATAAAAACCCAAGATTAATTTTTGCTTTTGAGATTCATAGTTCAAATAAACGCACGTAAAGTGCAGCCAAATGGCGGGGATCAAAATAGCGCAAAAATGAGCAATGCGCGTTCCCCATAGAGCGGTTAAATATTCCGTATCGTTCGTATAAATCCACCAATTTCCTACACCCCATCCGCCGCAGGCCAGGCTAAAGGCAAGAAATAATTTACCAACATCATCTGGACGTTTTAAATAGACAAATGCTCCTAACACGACAGACGATATCGCAAAAAACATAATTGCAAAACTATAAGATGACATAATTGCCTACTTAAATTGAATGGTGAATACCGTTCCCTTTCCCGCTTCACTTTCAACACTGATACGTCCGTTGTTTTGTTCGACGCGGATCATCGTCCGCATTGCTTACGGACACTCATCTAAAATGATTTTGTTCTTCTCAGGCGCCTAAGAACTCTTCAACGGTAAATGCTCGGACACCCGGAACTGGTTTCATAAGTCCTCGTAAACCTAATAAAGGCATGTCATTGCGGGCCGAAACGCCGCCTTTAGCGAGCCTCGCTTCTGGCGGGAAGCAATCTCAGGTTTTCTGCCAAAGGCAGATCCGTCCTCCGGCGGAAAAGCGTGCAGGAATGACAGTTTTGTTAGGCGCTCCATTCGTTTTAAATCTTCCCTTCAATCAAAAGCGCATACCCGCGAAAAATGGCGCCGCAAACCATTTGGATAAGGTTTCTAAAGTCACCCAAATCGCCGCGGCCGAGGGCAAAATAATAAGCGTAACGGTCATCAATCCGGATCAGGGGCGGCGGGAAACCCCTGCTGAGAAGCTGAGTTGTCATCAGCAGGCGCCCTACTCTGCCGTTACCGTCAAAAAAAGGGTGAATGGCTTCGAATTCATAATGATCACTCGCAATCTTGCGGATCGGATGGCTGCCGTAGCGATTCACTTGCTTTAAGAAAGTTCTCATCTTAACCGGTACTTCCTGTGCGGGCGGAAGCGGCTTTTCGGTGTTGGTTAAATTGACATAGCCTGTCCGGTAACGGCCGGGAAGTTTGTCATTAAAGTTATACATCACAATCGAATGCAATTTTAAAAGATAGTTTTCGGTAACTTTAAAGCCCGGTCTAATTTGCAAAAGCATTTCAAGAATGGCGTTTTTGTGATTGACCGCTTCAAAAACCTCGAATGGTTCTTTGCGCGGCACTTTCTTCCCCAAAATTGCACACTCTGTTTCTTTGATCGTCATGCGGCTGCCTTCGATCGCATTGGAATGATAAGTCATTAAGGTAATGAATTGCTGCTGTATCGTTTTATTTGTTTTTAGTATTTTGATAGGATCTTTAAGCCGCCTTTTTAACTTCAGCACGTAAGGCGTTAAATCAATGTGCTCTTTAAAGAGTTCATCAATCGCGCGTGATTCTCTGGGATGCGGCTTGACCCCCTTGTGACACCAGCGGTGGATGGTCATGTAACTCACCTCGATTCGCTTAGCCAAGTCTTTTTTGCTAAGCCCCTGTTTAAGAAGAGCCTCTAACTTAGAGTGATCGGATATGTGAGCCGCGTGTTCAATCTTCATGGTTATTTATAATATAACATATGTTATATCAATATGATAACAAAATATATAACATATGTTATAACATTTTAATAGGGACGGTTTCTTTTTCTGGGAACCGTCCCTCTGTTTTAACCTTTTTCTGAAGAAAATACTACCTCAAAACAAGTTCCCTTCCCCGCTTCACTTTCAACAGTAATCTTGCCGTTGTTTTGCTCTACAAGGGATTTAACAATATACAGCCTAAGGCCTGTGCCCGCCGCTGATGACAGCGAGGCCCGCCCTTGGCGAGGTTCGCCGCTGGCGACTCGTCCGCCTTCGGATGGGCGGCCTTCTTGATTTTTAGTTGTGTAAAATGGTTTAAAGATGTGTTTGAGCTCGTCTTTGGATATTCCGGTGCCGGTATCGCTCACGCTTACCTCTATCTTATTTTCGGAAGCGTGAGCGCCTGGTTCGACAGGCTCACCACCCTGAGCAACATCGAAGGGCTGAGCGAAGTCGAAGGGCTTCCTTGATTTTATAGCGTATGGCGTAGAGCGTGCAGGATCGTCATTGCGAGCCCCGTGTAACGGGGCGTGGCAATCTTGGTTCCGGGATTGCTTCCCGCCAGAAGCGAGGCTCGCCAAAGGCGGCGCTTCGCTCGCAATGACACACTTTTTATCCCTGTTCCCTGTCACCTGACACCTTCCGCCAAAGGACGGATCCGTCCTCTGGCGGAAACGTTTTAATGGTTCGACGCTGCTCACCACCCTGAGACTTGTCGAAGGGTCGGAAATCTTCGAACGCAGATCCCCGCTTGAAGCGTGCGGGGATGGCACTGGTATTTTGTTCGGGCATGACACGTTTCCTTTCACTGACCACTGAACGCTGAACACTGATCACCGAGCGCCGGCTTTAGGGAATATCAACACAAAACTCGTTCCCTCACCCGCTTTCGAGCGCACATCAATCCGCCCGCCGTGGTCGATCATGATTTTCTGAACGATGGAAAGCCCGAGACCCGTGCCTTTGCCTACGTCTTTGGTGGTAAAGAAAGGATCAAAAATCTTGATGAGTTTTTCTTCCGGTATCCCGCAGCCGTTATCTTTCACTTCCGCGATCACTTCCCCGCCGGTTTCCTTAGTTAAAACTTCGATCATGCTGCCGTTTTGGTTGCCGGAAAGCGCATCTTTGGCATTCATCAATAAATTTGTAAAAACTTGCGACAATTCGTTATGACTGCCCTGGATCCGGCTTTTGGCTTCCAGTTTTGTGGCCACCTTCAGATTTTCCTGCTGAAGCTGGTACTTGAGAAATTCGATGGTTTGCCGGATCACTTCGTTAATATCAAGCGCTTCGTGTGTTTTCTCTTCCGGCGCTTTCCGGGAGTATTTCATGAGTTTCTGTACGATCTCGCGGCAGCGCTTCGTCGCTTCCTCAATCAATTCGATGCTTTCTTTGGCGTCCCCCGAAAGCTCTTCCATCAAAAGCATCTGAGCATTGGTCATAATGGCGGCTAAAGGATTGTTAATTTCATGTGCCACACCGCCCGCCAGTGTGCCGATGGTAGCCAGTTTTTCGGCCTGAATGAGCTGTGACTGCGCATCTTTCAATTCACGCGTCCGCTCTTTTACTTGTTTTTCAAGCTCCTCGTTCCATTTGCGCAGATTGGCCTGCATCGCGATTAAGCGCAATGAATTGGAGATCGCAATCGCCGCACTTCCTCTGAGATCAGACAAAAATCCGATTTCGGTACCGCTGTATTCTTTGAGGTTTTCTTTCTCACCCAGCATCAGGACACCAATCAATTGATCTTCCATCACCAGCGGCGCACACACAATGGCTTCAAACTCATCAAACAGCCGCTCAAAACTATCGGCTTGCGGGATGAGACGCGGATCGATATGGATAAACTCTTTTAAAATAACAGCGTTGTAAGAACCTAAAAATAAAAACAAGTCATTAAAAGCATGCGTCGAAATTTCAAGTGCTCGTTTGCCGGGCTTAAAAACAAGGCTCTTCCCTTTGACTGTGTCCCACAAAAGAAGGTTCAAAGCATCCGGATAGAGGGTGCGCTTCACGGTCGCTAAAATATGTTCCGACAGGTCTTCCAAACTCTTTAAATGCACCAGCTCTTGTGAAAACTGAGCCACAATGCGGTTGAGGTCATATTTTCGCCGCTGAAAAAGCTGATCAATTTTAGGCTGGACAATTTGAACATGCGGGATGAACGCTAAAAAAAAGACAAACGCCGTCAAAGCAAAAACCGTCGGGCTGAGCCCTACCAGCCAATCTTTTGCAAAATAGGCAATGATACCGATAGGCACGACGTAAAGCGCCGAAGTCGTCACCCACAGAAGCGTTTTATGGATAACAGTTTCAATATCCATCACTTTGTAAGTCACAATGGCATAGGCCATGCCCATAATCCAAAAAAAGGCAGAGAGAAAACCAAACGGAAAAATTTCAGCATGCACGATCTTGGGAATAAAATCCACACAGCCCGTGATGGCAAAACAAAAAGCCGCGATGACGGGATAAATCTGCCTTTTCTGGACGGTCGGGATAGGATATCGCAAGCGGTAAATAAAGTTGCCGAAAGCGGCAAAGAAATAAAAAACAAACGAGGCGAAGAAAAGTACTCCCACCGGCCCGTAGCGCGAATAATATCCCCAAAAATACTTCTCGACAAAAGGCACGACCAAAGGCGAATTCCAAGCCAGAAAATAACAGCTGAATGAAAACAGATAGCCTGCTATCACGAGCCATTTTTGCTGCTCCCACAACTCAAGCCACATCACCGAAAAGGCGTAAACGTTAATCGCGATCAGCACGACGCCCAAAAAAGTAAAATGCCGGTAAAGCCAAAGCGCAGACGCCGCATCTATAATGCTGTACATCCACGCATAGCCCACCAGCCACATGGTAAGCCCTAAGCAAAGGTAAAAAAAAGTTTGATTGGTACGCGCCTGGGGATGCTGTTTTAAAACAAAAAAACCGATAAGCGTGAGAATGATGGCCACGATCAAAAGCGGCACAGAAAACCAGTTGAACTGGTAAATGGCAGGATTGAATAATAGATCTGCAATCGGTTGATTCATTTTTTATTCGTCATGGCGGCCCGCCAAGAAGTGTAGCGGGAAAGTAATTTCAATCTTAGATTGCTTCGTTCGACTCCGTCGTTCTCGCAATGACTTTAAATTAGTTACCACTTTCATTTTGATGGAGTGCTTCACTTATCCAGTCATGCGAGGCGCTTCTCTTATTCTGTCATTGCGAGCGACCGTAGGGAGCGAAGCAATCTTAAGCAATAATACGATCGTACAGATCTTTTCCATTCAGGATTAAGTTCATTAATTAAATTTATCTTTTTTTGTCGTGAACCACCCTTAATTTGTTTTTCCCGCAAAATCGCTGATTCGATTGATCCGCACAATTCATAGTAAATCAATTTATGCGTACGATATTTCTTACTGAACCCTGCAACTACATCTGAACGATGTTCGCTCACCCGTTTTATCAAATTACTTGTAACGCCAGTGTAAAGAACTTTGTTGTTTCTATTCGTCAGGATATAAACATATCCCTCCTTACAATTATCCCGCATTTCCTAGATTGCTTCGCTGCGCTCGCAATGACACATTCCTGTTCCCTGCCCCCCTGATCCCTACCTCTTAATTTTCTCCCGGATGGTTTCGAATTCCTGCTCGCCCAGGAGGCGGTCGCCCCAGAAGAAAGGCGCGAGGCCAAACCCGTGTTTATGGGCAATTGACATAACGAGTTCAATCTTTTCCTTTGTGATGTTGCCTTTGCCGTAACTAAAACTTTCGAATTTCTTTTCCAAATCCAGCAGGATCGCCTCGGCAAAACAGCCGTAAAGAATTTTACGTGTCGGGAGGCCGTAATCGAAACCTGCGTTTAGCTTGAAGTCGGACGGCAGCGAGCAAAGGCCGCCCGAGAAAATTAAAATGTCATCGCGGTTCTTCACTAAATAGGCAATATTTTTGGGATAACCGATATCGCAAATGACAGCGCCGGATTTAAAATTGCTCGGATCCATAAACGAATGCGTCGCGCTCGCCGCCGCAATCACGATATCCGCATCGGCAATCGAGAGATTAATGTCCGATCCGATCGCGACGGTTGCCTTACCCATCCGTTCGATCATGCCTTGCTCGACCCGAAGCCTTTCGATGTTACGCGCCAGAAGCGTCACATGCTTCACTTTTTCGGCCAATACACGTGCGACTGCTCCGCCAATATCACCGCTGCCGCCAATGACAACCAGATTGGCACGCGCCAGGTCAACACCCATGCGTTCACACCCGCGGAGCACGCCTTCGATCGTGAGCGCAGCCGTAAACGTGTTACCGGTTGTGACGGGCACTTGTACCAGTTTGGGAATTTCACGGCCAAAACGCTCGCCCGCAATTGAAGTAAATCCGCCCAGGGTAACAATCCCGCAGCGAAGCGTTTCGGCTACGCGGATCGCACCGATCACACGTTCAAACACGGCTTCTAAATTGACATCCAGCATTTCGGGGATAATGGGACAAACAATAAAATGACCAAAAGACCGCAAGCCTGAAGGCGTATCGATGGGGTTCACGTCACAGGCTTTATGCGGCGGTGTCATGTCAAAGAGTTTGCCCAAAAATTCGCGCGAGGGGACTTTCATGCCGGGATTAAGCGAATGAAGATACCTGAGCATGTGGGCATAGTTATAAGGATGGCCAATCAAGCCGTAACCGGATAAATTTTTGACGGGAAGATTAACGCGGTAATAATCTTCACGCACATGGCGCTCAAGTGAAATTAAAATTTCCTCAAAATTTTTCTCAATTTTCTTTTGCAAAATATTACCTACCAATTTTTGCAAGAAAGGAATTCCGGTTTCGATGGAAGCTTGGAGATCGATAGCAGCGCCTTCGTCATCATCCGTCACCTTCCAACGCCCCTCAAAAAGGTGAAGATCGCCGTCAATGGCTTTAAATGAAATGGTGTAAAGCTTGCGGTTGATGATATTGCGCTCTGCCCAGCGGATGGGAAAATTTTCAATCTCCACATGCCATTTCATGAGGGCCGAATTCTTGCCGCTCTCAAGCACCTTACTCTCTTTGACATTAGGCATGAAGGTGTGAAAATCTTTCATCCCCAGAAGCGCGGCAAAGACACGCCTCTTGGAGGCGGGGATTGTTTGCCGGATATGGATTTTGATTTCGTTCTTATTCTTATTGGTCATGAAGGATCGATTTAATCACTTGTCATCGCGAGGACCCGCCGCGCTGCTTGGCGGGGACGCGGCGATCTCTAGACTAACAATCTACTATTTTTGCGAGATTGCACGCGCGCTTTATGCGCGAGTACTTTTCGGGAAGAACTTGACGTTCTTCTCCGAAAGTGCTTCTCCGTCTCAGGCGGATCACAATGACATATGCGTTTTTAATCTTTAATATACGCTATCCGCTATAAACTATACGCTAACACTATTTTATCGGCCATCTCCTTATTTCATTTGAGAACAGGTTTTGCAGGAATAGGGATCAGAGCTCGCGTCATCGCGAGGACCCGCCACGCTGCTCGGCGGGGACGCGGCGATCTCCAATTCTTTAGAAAGACTTCGTGTTTCTTTTTTCCGAGATTGCCACGCCCTGCTACGCGGGCTCGCAATGACATTTTACCTCTTCTATTCCTGTTCCCTGATCCCTGTCCCCTGAAACCTGTTCATATACTGCTCCCATTCAGTCCTAAAATCAATACTCATTCCAGGGGTCAGGTCCCGGACCTGACCCCACGTAAAAAAGAACTTGTCTGATCCTTATATTTTGCTAAGATATGGCCGTAACTTCACTTACGACGCTTATGATGACTTTATGACTGAAGAAGCTAAACGTAAACTGATCCTATTGGTAGATGATGATCCCTCTGTCATCGATGCTGTGTCCGGCTTCCTTCGGGAAAGCAGCTTTGATGTCATTGCCGAAACAGACTCTGAAAAAGCTGTCCGGTTGGCACGGCATATGCTAGTCGATCTTCTCATCTTAGATCTTCAGATGCCCAAGCTGGATGGTGTTGAGCTCCTTAAACAGCTGCGCAAGCAGCAGCCGCATCTCAAAGCCATTATTTTGACCGGGCAATTACCTCAGTATGAAGACCGTTTAAAAGGTGTTAAGATTGATCGGATTATTGCCAAACCGCCCAGCACCGACAAGCTTCTGAAAGCTGTCGCTGATTTAACCGAAAAAATTGCCTTCGAGCCTGATTTTGACCAAGAAAAATCAGTCACGCCTAAGGCTAAAATTTTAATCGTGGATGATGAAATCGAATACTGCGAGATCGTGAGTGACTTCTTCCGCTCTTACCCTAAAGCACTTTTCGAAGTCGAGTATGCCCTCTCAGGCCTTGAAGCCATAGAAAAAGCATCTTTTATGGAGCCGGATTTTGTGCTTTTGGATTGGAAAATGCCGATGATGAGCGGAACAGAACTTTTTGGTAAACTTCAAGCCATTGAAGACTGGGCGGCCAAACAGTACTTCATTATCAGCGCCTCGCAAGTGCCGGCTTCCGAAATGAAACTCCTGCCGCCCGATACCCCTTTCTTTATGAAGCCTTTTGATCTGGAAAAAGTCGCTGATCTCCTCTACAAACGCTGCCTCGATCTCGGTTTGGTTGAAAATAGGATTGATTAACACTGCAGGATCAGGGGTCAGGGGTCAGTTATGTGTTTGCACATCGCAAGAGAACCTCGTGACCGAAACAATCTAATTGACCGCTTGTGCCCTTATGACTTACGTCTGGTGCTCTTACAGCGGTTCAACGTGGCCGTTGGAAGGTTTTAGGACGCCGTCAGTTTGATCGCCAAAGCGGTAAGTGAAACCTGTCATGAAGCCGTGAATGAAAGTGCTATATTTGCCGTCAATGCTAGTGCCGCTTTTGTCTATGATAGCTTGATTGTGGATGCTTCTTTCTAAAAAGAAAAGTGACAGGTATGTTGCTGAAAAATCTAATTTTTTTGTAATGTTGTAAGTAAAACCAAACGTGCCTGCAATTCTTGCCGCATCCGGTATCACGGCATCAAAATGATCTTCCGGCGAAGCTGCTGAATACATAAACATACCCGCAAGCAAATCGAATTTATCATTTAACCGGTAATGACCGCCCGTATTTAAACTGAGCGTGTTGTGATAATTGCGTGAAATGGTTCCTAATGAATTAATAACCGTATTGGCGTCATCCCATTCAAAATTTTGATCGCTGAACACGCTCCAGTGTGTCCAACCTAAGTCCAATTCCCAAGCCCATTTGTCGGACGGAATATAAGCATAACCAATGGTGAGATTCGAAGGCAAGTTGACATCGGTCTTTCCTGCCGATTCCCAGTAAGGCGTGGTAGAAAAACCTTGTAACTGACCAAATTGTAAATCCTCTATCTTCACGCGTCCATGCGCTTTCACGTTGGCTTTGCTTCTGTAAAAGACCCCAACCTGATGCTTCTTGGTTATCTTATACAGTGAACTTGCAATCCATCCCCAGCCTTTACCGGAAAAATAAGTCTTGGCTCTTCCGTCGGCTAACCCGGGGGTGCTTAGGATGAAGCTATTTGGATAATTTAGAACTTGATCATACTGATACATGTTGTAGTAAACGGCGCCACCGCCTACATTAAATTTATCCGTCACCTGATAACCCGCTGCCATGGTAAGCCCTAAAATCTTAATACGGTTATTGTGGCCCACATACCTAGCAACGCCATGTGACTCATATCGATTATTCAAACCGAACGGATACGTCATGCCAATTCCTACCCCTAAACGGTTATCAAAAGCTTCTCCCAAATTAGCGGTGGCAAAACCAGTTGGAATCAGAACCAGTTGAGGTGTATTCATTTCAATATCGCCGGTACTGGGATTTTTGTACCAGGTGTGTGTGGTCAAACCTGCCAAATCCATCTGAAACTGAACACCCTTCAGCTCCGGAATACCTGCAGGATTAAAAACGATGGTAGAAGGCTCTTCGGGACGTGCGACGACAGCGTTCGATTGACCTAGGGAGCGGGCGCTATACGAAGCATTTTCAAAACCAGAGGAGCCAACGGCGAAAGCAAATTGAGGAAAAGAAAAAATGAAGGCTAAAACAGTGACAACCAGAGCTGCTTGGTGAATTGTTTTTTTCACATGATCTCCCGTTGTTTTGCGTGCAAATTTATTATCGACAAATTAGGAGGAATGTAAAGTGTTTTTTCGTACATCGTACGTTGTACATCGTACGTCAAAGCGGTAAATCATTGGCTCTAATCGAGCTAATCGTTCTTTGGCTAAAAGGTCTTGTTTAGCATCTCATTATTAATTAAACATTTATATTGAGAATAGCGGCAAACTAACTTTCGGATGTACGATGTACGAAGTGCGAGGTACGCTTATTTAAATCGTATGGCTTCACCCTGTGCGCCTTGGCGTTTCGGAAAATATGTAATATTGATGACCGCATCAGCACCTAGCTTTTGAGCTTTTTTAATAAGGGCTTCGTTGTGCTTTTTATAAATGGCGGATTGCCAAGGCATGTAGTGCCACCAAAACCAAGCCCATTGCAGGCCGTGCCACTCTGTCTTGGTTTCAACAATGCCGATCACCTCATACGGATCGGTAGGCTTTACATCATAAATGACAGGAATTTTTTTTGGTGTGGAAGCACAAGCCATCACAAGGACACAAGTCACAAGGACGCAAGTGACAAGCGTATACTTTTGGCCTGTCACCGGTGCACTGGTGCTCTTGTGCTCTTGTGCTCTTGTGCGCTTAAGTTTCAACATTCCAATTCGTCACGTCGTCATCGGTCCCCTCTTTGCGGTCGGGACCGGATGAAAAAAGATCGTAGGATTCGGTATTATAAATGCCGGGCGCTTGATAAACGTAGTCGCTCCCCCACGGATCTTTGGAAATGCCGCGCTTGAGATAAGGGCCGCGCCAATTGTTGACACCGCTTGGTTCTTTGAGAAGATCATTGAGTTGGCTTGGGTACTTTCCCGTGTCGGCCTCATATAGGTCAAGCGCGAGCGCCAAACCGCCCATGATGTCTGCTTTGGCAGCTTGCCGGCGCGCTTCTTCTGAGCGGCCGGAAAGGCGCGGCACAATCAGAGATGCCAAAATACCAATAATAATGACGACAAGCAAAATCTCGATCATAGTAAACCCCGTTAGAGATTGTTTCTTATTTTGCCTGCGGCGCAAGAGCAACAGGGTGTGAGTACCCGGATAAAAACGTCTCTCTCCCAATCGGTGATTTGTTGTTTCTAATGGGATAAGACCGCGGTTATTTTTCTTCATATGAGTCCTTTTTTGACCTAATCATATTTGTCATCCCCGAAAGCCTTTGCACTCGCGCTCATGCACGGAGCACTTCGCTGCGCGCTTTTGCGCGAGCACTTTTCGGGATGAGCTTGATGCTCATCTCCGAAAGTGTTCGGGAAGAACTTGATGTTCTTCTCCGAAAGTGTCGGGGATCTAAGTTTTTAGATCCCTGCCAAAAACTTGCAGGGATGACATTGTAAAACATTGTAGAGGGACGGTTTTGCTTCGCTTGTCTTTCGCAAGAACCGTCCCTATGAATCAAAATACCGGGGTCAGACCCTTTTTTGAGTCTGACCCTACGTTGCAAATCTTATCATGTTCATACGATCTTTTGAACGAAAACTTTAGTAACGGGGATCAGGGGTCAGGGTTCAGGTGTCAAAGAGTCAACGGAGATTTACTGCGAGTGAGCATCTGTCAAAGGACGTCAGCCAAAGGATGATCCGTCCCTCTGGCGGAGATCCATCCACGCGGTGTGACGGAAAGCAATCTTAGAATCTTAATACAAAGATTGCTTCGTCCCGCCGTATGGCGGGACGGTTAATGGATTCCTATTGAGTGCCGGCGCAACTGCGCCGGCCTTCGTCCGGGCTTTGCGCCGTCCCCGCGATGACATTTCCATTTGATCCTAATCCCTGGTCCCTGCTCTCTCTCCCTGACACCTATTTCCTAGTCACTGATCACTTTTTATGGTAATCTTCCCCTCATGAAAACCATGCGCCGCTTAGTCGGCCCTATTATTTGGATCATCGTCCTTTCGTTTATTTTTTACGGCGGAACCAGCTTCCTTCTGGGGACAGACAAAGAGTCCTTAGGGGTCGGCCGTGTATTCGGCAAAATCGTGACTTTTAAAGAGTTTCGTGATGCCATGCGCTCCGTGGAAGTTTTCATGCCGCAGCCGGATGAGGCTAAGTGGCAATATGAAGACTTGGAAAACGCCGCCTGGCAGCAAGTGGTTTTAGAACGCGAAGCCGCCAAAGAATACATTCAAGTGAACGACACGGAAGTGCGGGATGAAATCAAGAAGCTTTTCGGCGGCGACGGCGCTTTTAACCCGGAATTTTATCAACAATGGGTCGAGAATAATTTTAAGGAAAACGCCAGGCAATTTGAAGAGCGCCTGAGACGCTTCTTAGCGGTTCAGAAATTACTTGATGAACACCGCAAAATCAGCACCGCTTTTAGTGAAGCTGAAGTTGATCAAGCCTACGCTAACGAAAATACCGAACTCAACGTCGAATACGCTTCCTTTGATTCCGAGAAAGAAGCGGCTGATTTTCACGACGCCCACGCTGAAATCAGCACCTGGGAGAAAGCGCGCGATCAAACAGATTCCGAAATTAATAAGCTCGGCCCTATTTCCGTTCACACCTACATGCGCATTCTGCAAATCGATCAGGATGCCATGAGCACGCTCCTCGCTCAATCTGCCGATCAGATTTCATCTCCCATCAAAACTTTAAGCGGCTTTCAATTAATTCGCATCATTAGCCAAGAAAACCATGCCGCAGAACCCCTCACGGGTGATGAGCGTCAAGCCTTTCAAGAAAAATTGGCGACGCAAGCATCGCAAAGTTCATTTATTGATTGGTGGGCCGCGTTACTGAAACGCGCTTCGGTTGAAAAGTTTGATCTTGAATAAGCTTCCATAGTGACTAGAACCGGTTTCATAAGTTACCTTATTCACGTCATTGCGAGGACCCGCCCCGATTCTTGGCGGGGACGCGGCAATCCCTCTTTTCCGCCTGAGGACGGATCTGCCTTTGGCAGAAAACCTGAGATTGCTTCTCCGCCTAAGGCGGATCGCAATGACTTGCGGTTGTTGAACTTGCGAGGACTTATGAAACCAGTTCTAGCGAGTAATAGTTAGCGTGTCATCCAACTATGAATAATTGTGTCAAGTGGAATGACACTAAGACAGACTTTTCATTTGTGCGGGGGATTTAATTCAAGAACTGCCGCAAGCAATCCACTGATCGATCTTACCTTGGTAGGGTTTCCCTTCGAAGACAGAGCGCCACACCTCGGGTGATTCCATGCAGAGATAAATGGGGGTATTTTGACGGTAACGCTGAATCTGGCGAACCATTTCACGGTACAAACGGATGCGTGAGTCCGCTGTGTAGCGCATTTTTTCATCCAAAGGATCGAGACGTCCTTCTCCCAGAAAAATTTGACTTTCGGGATGCCGGTACTCTGCCGCGCGTCTTAAGTCTTTATGAAAGCGAAGCGCGCCCAAACTAATCCAACGAATTGATTCATTGACATGGTCAAAAAGCATTTCAACCAGTCGCTCATAATCTTTTTCACATCCCTCTGCCAGGATCAAAGGATCAAAATGAAACGCCGTTCCGTACCCGGCTTCCTCACATCGTTTTGCCGCCCGCAGCCGCTCCTGAACGGCGGCTGTTTTCTTTTCTTCATTGCAAAACCGCTCGGGATTGACGGACCAAGCGATCACGGTTCGGCCGCCATGGTCCAGGTTTAATAAATTTTCAATACAGTCGCTTTTGGTTTTCAGCTCAAGCGTCACGGCTTTGTCTTTAAAATGCGGCACCAATATTTTTGAATATTCGGTCAACCAGTCCAGCGCGAGTGAGTCGGCATATTCGCCCGTTCCGATACGGGTAAACTGTCCGGGTTTGAGCTCGAGCTTTTGATCCATGTGAGCCAAAAATTCTTCCAAGTTAGCCGGGAGCACAATGGCCGGTAAATTTTGATATGCCTGCAGATAACAATAAGTGCAGTCGTAAGGACAGCCGTACCCAATGTTCAATAAATAATAGTTACACGACACCGTGCTCGTTGAACACGGGCAAGGCTTTACCAAATCAAACGGTTCCACTGAGATAGCGAGCGTCCGCTTACCAAAGTCTTTCATCCAGTCTTTCTTGGGACGCCTTAATTCATCGATGGCTTCGATCTCAACCATCTCCACCTCAGGCCAAGCGTTCATCACACGCCCCGCAAGCGGGTAGTGTTTGGCACGTTTTTCAATAAAGATCGCAGTCGGCTTAAATAGTTCCCGCATACTCGGGATTTGTTCTGACTCTGAGGGCAGATGAAGCGGTGCCAAGTAAGTGCGTTTTAAATCCTCAGGCGCTAAATTGGGAAACCGGCGTTTGAGGAGGGTCTGCTTTAAAGTGGTAAAACGAATTTGTTCAAGTGCACTGCCTTCCAAGGCAAGCGTCAAAATGTTCAGGGGTTCATTTTCTTCACGCCGGGCAATCTCATAGATAAGGCGGCAGAGTTCTTCGGTCTTATTTTTACCAAAACGCTCGGCAAGCGTTTCGCGCAAATGCGCAAGCACTGCGTGAGACATCATTAATAAGCACCCTTCCCTTTAAAAACAGCGGGAACGGTTTTTAGCAAAATTCCGACATCCATGGCCGGCGACCAATGACGGATATAATATTCATCCAGCTTCATCCAACGCTCAAATGGAATATCGCTCCGTCCCCTGATTTGCCAGAGACACGTTAAACCCGGCTTAATGGAAAGACGCCTCAAATATTTTAGCTTAAATTGACCCACTTCTTCGTCTTCAGGAAGCGGACGCGGCCCCACCAAACTCATATCACCCCTCAAAACATTCCAAAGCTGTGGCAGCTCGTCCAAACTGTACTTGCGCAGAAGTTTGCCGGCACGCGTAATACGCGGATCATCTTTCATTTTAAATCCCGGCCCATGAATCTGCGCAGCTGCCCGGAGTTCTGAGCGCAGTGAATCAGCATCTGAGACCATGGAACGGAATTTATAGCATTTAAAAAGCCTGCCCTTTTGACCCCACCGTTTTGAGCCGTAGAATATAGGTCCTTTGCTGTCTAATCGAATGAGAATCGCCAGCGCTAAGAAAACGGGCGATAAAATCACCAATGCTGCGCTGGCGATGGCAATGTCCATGAGTCGCTTGGTAACAATCATGCTGTAATTCAACGAAGGACTATGATATTCGAGTAACGGAACGCCGCCTGCATCATGCAGACGGATGTTATTGACTTCAAGCCCATAATCATCCGGCACAATTTGAATGGAGATGCCGTTTAATTTTGCCAAGCAACTCACTCCGGCCACCAAATTACGTTCGGATGGAATGGTAATAAACACTTGATCGATAAAATGACGCCGGGCGATGTTTTCAAACTCCGCCACCGGGCCCAGGACACGCGTGCCCTTCATTTCGGTATCTTTGGCAATGTGATCATCTAAGAACCCGATTACTTTGTGCCCCAATTCTCTTTTCCGCGCCAGCACCTCTGCCAAACGTCTGCCTGCCCGCCCGGCCCCGATGATCAGGACGTTGACATTGTTGAAGCCTTTGGCAATCAGGTAACGCACAAAAAATCTTTTGATAACGCGCCACGACACCAAGCTCACTAATGCCGCCACAAAATTAATGATAAAGACACTGCGCGAAAACGTTTGGATTTTTAGCAAAAATAGCAGCGAGATGGCAAAGAGAGTTGTGGCAAGAAGTGCGCGAATGACGCGGCGGGTTTCGCGCCAAATGGTGAGTTCGCGAACGGTGTAATAGAGTTGTGACGTCAAAAATAAAAGAACGGTACTTGCCATCCAAAAAGCATAAACCAACATGTGCAGCCGGTAATCGGTTGGAAAAGTGCCGTAATAGTGAATATAAGCCGGAAAGAAAGCGGCGGAGATAAAGAAAATATCTACCAGGATGTATGCAAACGTAATCGCGATTCTAAGGTATCTCATGTTGTTTTACCCGTTATTTGGAAAGGAGGTTATTTTGAATGACTTTTAGCGGATGTGCAACGTTTTTCTTAGCGGTAAGGCTATATAACTAACTTATTTAAAACAAACAAGTTATGAAAACCGGTTTTCTCCTCACAAACAAGAGCGGTATATAGCTTCCAGCTTATCGGCGTAAGCAGAACCTGAGAGTTGCCGGACGGCTGTTTCGCGGGCCGCTATACCCATTTCTTCCAATTCCGCCGGTTGGTTTAAGAGTTCTGTGATCCCGCGCGCAAATGATTCGGGTGTCGAATCCGTTAAGATCCCCACTTTTTCTGCTTTAATTAAAGCACTCACTTCACCCACAGGATTGCTGAGAACCGGTCGGCCGGCAGCCAAGTAATGGCCAATCTTATGCGGAAAACGCACGCGGTTTGTTAAGTTATCAGACAACGGCAGTAAGCAGATGTCGCTTGCGCCATAATAATAGACCAACTCATCTTCGGGAACAAAGCCGGCATTGTGAACGGGTAATCCGTCAAATAATTTTAAAACAGCCGGTGTCATACGCCCTGTTAATAACAAAAGACTCTTGGGAAAACGTGAATGAACAATCCGATAGGCTTGCGCGATTAAAGCAACATCGTATAAAACAAAACTGGAGAAAATAAGAATCGGCTGATAACCGCTCAGTTTGAGATACTGCCGCGCTTTTGCTTTATCCATTGGGTAAATCTTTTCGGTATTGACGAGCGGCGGAATCATGTCAATCTGACCGGGAGAAATGCCCAACCCCACAGCTCTTGATTTGATGGGTTCACTGATCACGGTCAAACGCCGGGCAAATTTTCTAAAATATTCTTCAAAAAAAGTTTCAATGGGTTCAAAAAACATGTTGAGCAGTTTGTTTTTTCGAAGTCGAATGGCACCGCCTCTTCCCCACCAGTCACACCAATCACTGATGAGAGGACAGCGAAGCTGACGGCTCAAAAACAACGCCGGCAGAATGACGGTGGGCCGATTGTCAAAAGCATGAATAAGATCAAACTTCCTTCCTTGTAAGTAAACAATCCGCCGAATGACATTAATCGGGTCCCAGCCGGTTCTTAAGATACCGAAAAACAAATCAGGCGAACGGACAATCTCAATGCCGTCGTAATGATAAGATTCAAATCGAAACATGGCTTTTGGCGCATTTGTCATGATCAGGACTTCATGACCGCGATCCGTCAGGAGTTTCGCATAATCATAGCAGCGCTGAAAGGTGCCCTGCCATTCAACATTATGATTAAGCATTAAGATACGCATCGTTCGATTAATGAGGTGCAGACGTTTGGGGTGTCTGCGTAAACGGCAAGTGCGTAAAGGCGGCCACCACGCCTAAAATCATCCAAAAAAAAGAACTAAGCTGTAGTGAATTTAAATCGTTGTCAATGGCTGCGTGCAACAAAAAAACGGTGATGGCCGCCAAAATCCCAAAAACAGACTTTCTGATTGATCCTTTCAGAAGCGACAAACCTTTAACGGCATAAACATAAAATGCCGCCAAAAGAATAAAAAAGATGCCGAGTCCGATAAAACCGATTTCGACTAGCCGTTGAAAAATAAAGCTGTGCGCATACATAAAACGCGTCTGGCCATACATGTCATAATTAGCAACCCGCGCAAATTCTTGCATGAATGTATTGGTGCCTGATCCAAACAGGGGATGGCTGTGAACCAGCCCCCAACTAATTCGCCAATAATCTAACCGGGCATCCCCTTTGATAATATTGACCAAGCGGGGCCAGTATTCCGGATCATAATAGGAGTATAAAGTGACAGTGATGAGAATAAATAAAAGAGCACTCAAAGCAATTTTCTGATAAGGCTTAGACAAAAAGCCTACGATGAGCAGGATGGTGCAGAGTAGAATTAAAGGCGTTCTGGATTTCGTTAAATAACATACCCATAACAACAAGATCAGCGTCACCCACTTGAGCCGACGCCACGATTGTTTCATGGGCATAAACAAAAGAATCAAAAAAGACACCACAATATAAGCCGCAAAGTTATTGGGATGATTAAAAGATCCTGCAAGGCGCGCAACGCCGTCATAGATCAAGACGGAATATTCATGCCGAAAATCCCAACCGGTTCCTGATTGATAGAAAGCATTCAAGCAACTTAACAGCGCCGAAACCAATAAAACCTTAACCCAAATCTCTAAACGCTTTTCTGTGCGGATGGTGTGCGCTGAAACAATAAAAATACTGATGTACTTAAGCACTTTCAAAACACCGCGAAAGGACAAATAACCAAATTCGCTATTGATGGTCGAAAGAATGATGGCAAGTACGTAAGCAAGCAAAGACTTCCAAAGCGGAATGGTGATGGATGGAAAACGCTTTTGACTGAACTGATGTCCGATAAAAGCAAAAATGCTGATTATCACGCACGTTTCGATTGCCCCTTTTGAAAAAGGAATAAAAAAACACAACCCTAAAATAGCTGCGTAAGTGACTTTATCAAAAAAGAATTCTCGTGTGATGTTTTGAAAAATTGTCATATCGCGCAATCACGCTTATTTAAACAGACCCTGATGCTCCCTGACCCATTGCACCAAGCGTCTGACGCCAAGCACAGGAGAGACTAACGGTTTCCAGCTGAGTTCTTTGACTGCTTTCTGAATATTTGAAATATAGACTTTCTGGTCGGATGGCCGCCAGGCAGCTTTTTGATATTGAATAGAAAGACCTTCCCGCTTTAGCATGCCGATAAGTTCTAACAGTGAAAGCGTATAACGCGCTCCGCCTCCCATGTTATAAACACCGGACGGCACGCGGCTATGAATAAAGGCCTCGTAGGCTCGGACCAAATCTTCAACCCATAAGACATCGCGGACTTGCCGTCCATCACCGTAAATGGTCAATGGCTTTTTGGTCACAGCCGCAATGATAAACCAAACTAACCAGCCTTGATCTTCGACGCCAAATTGACGCGTCCCATAAATACAGGACATACGGAAAACCCCTACCTTCATGCCGTACATCCGCGCATAGTCTTGTGCGTATAAATCTGCCGTGAGTTTTGAGCACCCGTAAGGCGTGTGTTTGCATAAATCCGTACCAAAATCTTCCGGAACGCCTTGCCGATATTGATCGGAAAACACATAGCGGTCGGCTCGTTTGCGTAAAGGAATACTGTTTACCCGATCGCCGTAAACTTTATTGGTTGAACAAATCAAAACCATCGGCGGTTTTTTCATGGATCGTGCTGCTTCCAAAACGTGAAACGTACCCACGGCATTTGTCATAAAATCTGTTTCAGGATCTGTTACGGATGTCGTCACAGCCGTCTGACCGGCCGTGTGAATCACGGCTTGCACACCCTTCATATGCTTCAAAATACCGGCACGATGATTAATGTCGCCTGTCACACGTTGGATGCGCGGTAGCGCGCCTAAGAAATTCCAATTGTACCGCGTGCTGGCTTTCTTGCGTTTTAACAAACGGGCTCTCGACAAATTATCAAATGCGATCACCTGTGCGCCTTTTTTAGAAAAATATTCGCACACGTGGCTCCCCACGAATCCGCCGCCGCCCGTGACCAATATTTTCATGACATGATTCCTCTGAATGCTTTCATTGCCTGATTACTTTCCTTGAGTCGCCAGATGACCATTAAAAGATTTGAGCCGCTTTTGGTAGCCTTCTTGATACAGATTATAAAATCGGCGAATTCCTTGATGAACCGTAGGCATTTTCTCTCCCGCCATGTTTTCGATCTTAGCAACCGACAAACAGGGCCGCTTCGGCCGAAAAGCTTTTAAGGAGGATGTTTCGACGCCGGCGGATTTCACCCGTGATTCTGAAAAACCGAACTCGCGAGCCAACAAGCAGGCAAATTCGTATTTTGAAACAACGTCATGTGATGCCATGTGAAGACAACCGCGCCACGACTGCTTGAAAGCTCTCTCTAGCCAGTCTGCCAAATCATTCACTAGAATGGGGGTAAAATATAGGTCAGTAAATCCCTGAATACTTTTTTGAAGTTGCAACTCGCCGATGACCCACTCCCCTAAACTTTTTTTGGGTAAAATATTATAGCCGTAAATACAAGTGCGGATCACCAAAGATTCCGGCGACATGGCAAGCGCCAGCTTCTCTCCTTCGTATTTGGTTTGAGCATACACCGTCCGCGGAGCCGTTTCTTCTTCTTCTCGAAACGATGAGTCCCGATCACTGGTAAAAACCGAATCGGTTGAGATGTAAATTAATTTGGCTTTAATGGCTGCCGCGTTTTCAGCTAAAACCCGCGTCGATTCGACATTGAGACGGCGCGCTTCTTTGGGATGCGCTTCACAGTCATCCACATTGGCATTGGCTGCACAATGAATGATGTATTCAGGCTTCCAAGCTTCCAGCGCTTCTTTGATCTCATTCGGATCCAGCAAATTAACTTTTACCATCCGGCAGGCCGGAATTTGTACGGGATGACGAAAATACCAACCGCTCACCTCATGACGAGACGCGTAAAGATAACAAAGATTACCGCCCAATAAACCGCTGGCACCTGTGATTAAAACTTTCAAAAGACCCCCTTTTTGGGCTTGGCAGGTACCCAAACCGATATTTGACCAACAAGCGATCGGCAGATACCCAGCAAATTTCCGACCGCTCTTTGACATAATCCTAAATTTAATTCGCTGATTCCTCTGACCAAATTAACCAGCAACTGCCCTACACAAGCCCAATAACAGGCCAAAAGCGAAAAAGACCTGCCGTATTTTTTAACGAAGTAGATACGGTTAACAGATTGGATTTGACCGAAAAGAAAGTTATTGATACGACTCCTCTGAGATTCCGTATGAATGACCCGTGCATCTGCCGCGACGGCCAAACGGTTTGTACGGCTAATGCCGTAACTAAAATCTACATCTTCATTCCAACCCAATTCATAATAAAACTCGTCAAATTGATGCTGCTTGAGAACTTCGCGGCGCCACACAGTCGCTCCTCCGCATAACCATTCTACTTGATGCGTGCTGGCGGCCGGAAAGTAAGCTGTCCCGACACCGGATTTTAAAAGTTTACCTCTGGGAGGCGCATCTAATTGGAAAAACGATTTCAACTTTTGAGCGCGTGTAACTTTGTAGTTCGTGATGTTAAATGAAGCGCCGCCTAGATCGCTGGCAGCCCTCTCCCAAAATATCAGCATGGCTTCTGTGGCAGCAGGTTCAAAAATAAGATCGTCATCTAGGAATGCCACGAGCGTTGCATCCTGGTGTAGATGACGAATGCCAAGGTTTCTTTGCTTAGTCAAACAAGGCGGACGATGTGTTAAATAACGGATATTAAAGACGGATTCAAACTTTTTCACGATGTCTTCTACCGTTTGCGAACCGCCGTCCACCACGAGGATTTCAAACGGTTTGACGGACTGTTTCTCAAGACTTTTCAAGAGCTCAGTCATTTCTGCCGGCCGGTCTTTTGTGCAAATGATAAAAGCTATTTTTTCCTTAAAAGTCGGCATGCGTGGAACACCGGTCATACCAATCGCGTCTTCTTGAGTTTTATGTGCTTGTCCCGGAGAGACTCATACCACTCAATTGTTTTTTTCAAACCTTCTTCCAGCGGCATGTGTGCCATAAAACCAAATTCTTTTCTAGCCCGCGACACATCCAAACAACGCCGAGGTTGACCATTTGGTTTTGATGTGTCCCAAATTAACCGGCCATGATACCCGGTTGCCTTTTTAATCAACTCCGCCAATTCCTTGATGGCAATTTCAGCACCGGCACCAATATTGACCGGATCACTCTTATCGTAACGCTCCGCTGCCAACACAATCGCCTCAGCGGCATCTTCCACATACAAGAATTCGCGCGTTGGGCTGCCATCGCCCCACAAAATCACTTCTTTCTTATTTTCTTCTTTGGCTTCAATAGACTTTCGGATGAGAGCGGGAATCACATGGCACAGTTCTAAATCAAAATTATCACCGGGACCGTAAAGGTTGACAGGCAGTAAGAAGATAGACCGAAATCCGTATTGCTGTCGATACGCTTGTGATTGAACCAATAACATTTTTTTTGCCAGCCCATAAGGTGCATTGGTTTCTTCGGGGAAACCATCCCACAAATTCTCTTCTCGAAACGGAATGGCGGCGTGTTTGGGATAACCGCAAATGGTGCCAATGCCCACAAACTTTTGAATCTTGGCGAGGCGCGCATACTCCATCAGCTGGATCCCCATGACCGCATTATCATAAAAGAAACGGCCCGGTTCTTTTTGGTTGGCGCCGATGCCTCCGACAATGGCGGCCAGATGAATCACCATGGTAGGCTTTGTCTTGCTGTAAAGCTTCTTGATATCAGCTTCTTTGCGTAAATCAAACTGCTTTGAGCGAGGCACCTCTATTGCTTGGCATCCGCGCTCTTTCAGTTTGCCAATCACATGGGTGCCCAAAAACCCTGCACCGCCTGTCACCACAACATTCTGATTCTTCCAAAAAGATTTCACGATACCTCCATTAAACTATTTTAATCGATTTCCAGAATAAATAAAGCATTCGTTAAAAGACTAATAGCATTCAGCCTCTCTTAATTGTAAGGCGCGCTTTGTATCATACATCTCAACTTGATCCGCGCAAATTGGATGCGCTTGCCCTTTTTCTAATTCATACAACTTGAAGGCTTCAAAAGTGCTGATACATTTATATGTCAGGTGCAGCTGATTTTTCAGTTGTTCGGGACAAAAACATTCGTCGGTAGCAAGAATGTAGTCAGGCGGCTGCTGGACAAAAGAGCGCGCCAATTTGAGCTGCCAATCGGGATCCATAAAATCAAGCCACAAAGCCCCTGAAATATAGGGTGACGGATAAGCGCGTTCCAGCATTACATAGGCTTGATTACAGACACCAAACACCCACAAAGTGCCGCGCGTCATCTTCATGTCTAATGAGTCGATATAAGCTTGAAGCGCTCTATTTTGTTTGGCCATCCACTGACCATAGGGCTGCCAGACCCGCTGATTCAGGACATTCGTATCACCGCGCGATCTGAGATAAAGCATGGTAACATCAAGCCCTAACCCGACTGCCCACAAACCCCATCCAAGCACACCGCCTTTTTCAATGATCCAATGCATGCCAAGGCCGCTCAAAAGTGCCAAGGGCGGTAAGAAAAGAATAACGTAATACCAAATGCGGCCGACTTGAATGAAATAAACAATGACGCATCCGGTCAAATAAACGACCAGCAAAGGCATGTGAAAACCCTTTACAAGCAAGCCCGCACAAGCGCAAAGAAAAATAAAGGGCGCGCCTGTCACGGCACCTCTCATCAAGATAGCACATTTATTTAAAAGATGGGTGACGATTTGATGCGTCGAAATATGGTGATGCCAATAATGTTCATGTCTGACAGACGGGCGCCAGAAATCTTTTAATCGTTTCCCCTGGGAATAAACCCAACCCACGTAGAAAATAAGACTGAGCAAAACAGCTGTTACAATCAAAACAGATAAAGCTGTTTGAATATAGCAAGCATAAAGCGCCGTCAAAATGGCAACGGCCAATGAAGATGTTTTAATTAGAAATCCATTCAAAAACCAAATCGAGATACCGGCGAACAGCCACCAAGGTTCATGCTGAAAAATACCCGTCCAAACAGCAGCAAACGCAATGATTTGAAAAAAAGGTTCAAATTGCTCTGCGCTCTCAAAATAAACACCTGCGTGGGGATGAGACGAAAGCAGCGCATAAGCCGCCAATGCAAAAATGTAAACCGCCCACTGATTACCCGCCACAACGTAAGCGCAGAGGGCGACCGCAACCGCTGTCATGTAATTAAAGAAACTCAGCCAACGCCGTGACTGAAAATCGTAGGAGGCACCGCCATATTTGAGATAAATCAAACTATAAAAAAGTTCGGGAATCACTTTGCTGCAAAATGCAAAGTGAGCGTTCCAGCCGGCTTTGTAATTGAAACGTCTCTCGCAGATGGTTTGGTTTGAAACGTAAAAACCGGTATCCCGATGAAGCGGCAACTTAAAAAAAGGCCGTCGCAAGTAATAATAAATCGGGAAAAAAATAACCGTCAAACCGAAAAGAAGCCCAAACCTTAGCATCATCGCTTTCTCTTTTAATTGAGTCTTATTTTTGTGCTACTGCCATGAGCGTCGAACCCCACGCATAATCCAGCCATTTCAAACCCTGTGCTTCTTTTAATACCAGCCACGTGAAACAAGCATTCAGCCATCGAGGAAGCGGCTTAATGTCTGAGACCGGCTGAAGATCCGGGTGATGCGGTGGGAGGCGGCTTGCCAAGCGTGCCAAAGCAATCAAAGGAAATAAACTGGGGAAAAGGTGCGTGAGGCGCCTCACCCTCAGCCCTGCCCTTTGAATTGCTTGCCGCAATTCATTTTCTGAAAACCGTTTTGATGCATCAACGGCTCGGTCATGTTCTCTTGAATAAAGCCATCGGTAAGCGGGTGCCGTAACAATGACGAAACCGTTCGGCTTGGTCACACGCGCTATCTCGGCAAACGCCTCTTCAACCATGATCCCATTTGATTCAATCACATCAATCGAAATAACAACATCAAATGCGCCGGTTTGATACGGTAACGTGTTCAAAGAACCTCGGACCATTCGATTGAGTTGTTTACGTTTCCAAAAAGGAACCGCGTGTTCTGAATAATCCAGTCCAAAGGCTATTTGGGGGCTAAGTTCCTGCAGCAATTCAACGTGACGGCCGGTCCCGCAGCCCGCATCTAAGAGACGTTCAGCATGACCGAGATGATAATCCTGGAAAACTTGGCGCAGTGCGGCTCTCATGCCGCAAAACCACCAGTAACTTTCTTCCAGGTCAAAAAGCGTTTGATATTCGTATGGTTCCATATTAATTTCTAAACCGGGCAACAAAAATTCGAACGATGTAATCGACGCCTGTTTTCAAGAAATGGCTCATGCTTGGGGCAGATTTTGAAGTTCCTTTTAATCGGTCGCAAAAGACGTAAGGCACTTCTTTAATCTGAAATCCTTTTTTGGCAGCCGCATATAAAAACTCCATAAAATATTCGCCATAACCCTTAGCCCTAAAAGGCACTGCTTGGATGACTTCTTTCTTCACCAAAGCAAAACCACTGTCAAAATCATAAATGTGTCGATTGAGCACCAGCCGCGCCAGCCCATTGATACACTGACTCGCCCGCACTCTCAGCCAAGTCCGCTCATCCCGACCGCCCTTCACATAACGCGATCCAACCGCAATATCAGCTTGTTTGAGCGCTTCAAACATCACGGGCAACAAGGCGGGCGGCATACTCATGTCCGCATCCATCCAGCCAATGTAATCTCCCCTTGCTTCTTGAACACCTCTCCAAAAGGCAGACGCCAGCCCTCGTTCGTTGGTGCGTCGAATGAGATGGGCGTAAGGTAAGTTTGCTTTCTGAACGACGTCCCATGTGCCATCCGGCGAATTATCGTCAACGACAATAATTTCAAGCGGTTGGCCAACATGCGTGTCGAGCGCGTGAATGGTGTCCAGGATGGACTCGGCTTCATTGTAAGTAGCCAGCACAATAGAAATAAGCGAATGAGAAAACATTTAGGCAGATAGCGTGGTTTTGCGGCACGCCAACAGTTGCTCGGCTACCTCGGTGAGCTGATCATCGCTGAGTGGTAACCCGCTGGGTAAGTAAAACCCCCGTTTAAACAAATGATCGGCGACCGGATAATGCCCGTCTACTTTGGGAAAAAGCGACGAACCTGATCGATAAACAGGCTGCTGGTGCATCGGGCAGAAAAAGGATCTGGTTTGAATGCCATTTTGGCCTAACCGTTTGACGACCTCGTCTTTGGTGCCATACGATGAGCCTAATACGATGCCATACATCCAATAAACGTTGAGAGACTGCGGTTTTTCGACCGGTAACGTGAGATCGGCACTCTTTAACAACTTTTCATAAGTGGCGGCGATGTGCCTTTTCTTAGCAATTTTTTGTTTGATACGCTCCAATTGCGCCAAACCAATGGCTGCTTGAACATTGGTTAATCGGTAATTGTATCCAATTTCACGGTGTACAAAACGCGGCTCCTCAAATGCCTGATTTCTTAACAACCGGGCTTTCGCGGCAATGGTTTTATCATTCGTCAGCAACATACCGCCCTCACCGGTCGTGAGAATCTTATTCCCGTAAAAACTAAAGGCGCCGACATCGCCAAAACTGCCGACTTTTTTGCCTTGATACGTAGCGCCGTGAGCTTCCGCGCAATCTTCGATGACTTTTAAACCGTGTTTTTGAGCAAGCATCATGATGCTATCCATCGCACACGGATGGCCGTACATATGGACCGCCATGATGGCTTTGGTTTTGGAGGTTATTTTCTCTTCAATCTTTTGAGGATCGATGCACCATGTGTCGGGATCCGAATCCACCAAAACAGGTTTGGCACCGCAAGCAATCACCACATTGGCCGAAACAATGAGGGTAAAGGTGGGAATAATCACTTCATCACCAGGACCAATGCCCAAGGCCAGACAAGCCAAATGAAGAGCTGTCGTGCCGCTTGAGCAACTGACGCCGAAACGCGTACCGCAGTAAGTGCTCATTTGCTCTTCAAAATCGGTAATAAAACGGCCCGCAGATGAGATCCATGTCGACCTCACCGCTTCTAAAATATACTTTTCTTCATTGCCATCCAGCAATGGTTCGCAAACTGGTATCATCCAACGCACCCTAGTTCCTTTGCTTAAAATCGATTGATTTTATCAAATTTCTAACCGTGCAGCCATGCTCTATTTTTATGTGACCATTCTTCATTTTAAGGATAAGCGTCAATGCAATCTACCCCTCACATGCGCTGCTACCAATGGTGAGATGTTTCATAATTCAACCTGACCAGCAACAGACCGAATTTCTCCTTAAATGCCGCCTTAATACGTGGGGTGAAATGATCTTCAAAATCACGATGCCTGCCCGAACGATAATGAGAAAGCGATTTGTCTTTCTGTCTCGACTGCAAAGCCTTAAAAGAATAGCGAGCAAGAATCTTCTCCAAAACCTGATTGCCCACCGGCATTTCTATAAACGTCAAGATTCGCTGCCACTGTTGAAATGGGTCTTTGACCAAATCTTCAAACTTAAGTTCAAGTAACCGGCCATCATCAAACGGCCACCGCTCAAAACATGCCATGGTTTTAATGAAATGTCGTGAATACTCCATCATATAAAGCAATCCTTCTTCCTTCGAATGCGTATTTAAATAAGCGCGGTCCGCTTCAATATCCTGCGTGTAACGGTTAAGTTCATGTGATTGCATGTGCGAAAAGTACTGCGACACCAAAATATCGCGCGGATCCCGAATGACATGAAAACCTTTAAAGTTTTTACCGTCAAATTTGCCAGGAAAATCTCCCGGTTCTGAGCGATGAAAAAAAATAACATGATATTTTTTCTCCAAGTTGCTTAATTCAGTATCGGTAATAGGCCGATAGCCCCAGAAACAATTCCACTCTAGCTCATCACACAGCGCCTCCAAAATTTGCCCCGTCCATTTGGTCGCACATTTATGATGACTAAAGCAAATGATCTTTTGCTGCTGACTTAATATCTGGCGATCAATTAGACCAAACATCAAACGGAAATCACGCTTGAATTCGTACCATCTTCGTTTTAGGTCCATCCGTTTCACATCAACTAACTTTAACATATGACGCTTTCAAGTGTTTTTCAAATAATCCCGCCAAAAACGGCACCCGCGCTTCATAAGTATGGGATTTTAGAGTTCTGGCCTGCCCTGCCTGTGCAATTTGTTCGCACCTGTTATCGCCGCTTAACAAAAACTCTATTTGTTTTAGAAGACTAGTGCGGCTTTGGTAAACAGCAACTTCTGTTTTGTTAAAATAATCAGCCAGATTTGATTTGTCATCTGTCAACAGACATGCGCCCATACCTGTGGCCTCAAATAAACGCATATTATTGGCATAGGTTTGCGCTGTTTTAATATGAATATTTAAAGTCACACGACTTCTCGCTAAAAGCCGATACATATCAAGTCCCCACGCCTCAGATTGAAATGCTTTTCTGAGACGGGAATCCTTGGGCAGGCTTTCAAACCCCGTTCCATACCAACTCAGCGGAAAGCGCTCACAAACTGCCTCAAGTAAATTAATTCGTTCTTGATGCGCTCGAGATAAACTGCCAATAAAGGTGAGTGATAAATCGCGCGGGATAGGCTCGATATCTTTCAAAACTCGACTGTCAAAACAAAGCGGCACCTCTTCGGCGGCAATCCCTTTTGATTTAAAATGACTGACAAAATGCGGAAAAGACGACAGTACCAAATCAACCGATTTAAAAGACCGGTAAATTGGGAGAGGTGATGCGATTTGACAAACGACCAATTTGACGTAAGGTTTTACTTCCTTAATAAACCGGTCAGTGAGAATGTTCCTTTCTTGAATCAAAAGAACATCGGGCTTGTATTGTTCAATCTGCGTCCGAAGAATCTTAAACCGTGGATCGTAACCTAATATCCGATTGCACGCTTGAGCCAAAATAACCGGCCATTTTGGTACAGAAAGCGCATGTTCACGTGCCCATTGAGATTGTAAATGCCCATCATTCACCACAATTTCTTCAGCTTCGTGTCCTAATGAGCGCAAATGAAACGAGTAGGCGTCTGACGTCCCGAAGCGGGTTGCCATCAATTGTTGACGTCCCTTCTCAAAACTTTTGACAGATGGGTTTTGTCGGTAATGAGCATTCAGAAAATCTTGATAGTAAGCATCCAGAATTAAAATTCTCATGGCGCAATCGATTGAATCTTATGAATCAATTGAAAATCTGTTCGATTAAGAAACAATACATAAAAGCCAACGCCAATGACAGCCGTAAAAAATGTTTCAACAAAACCAACCAGACTAACAAACCATTCGCTTGACGGCAAAATACCAATCAGACCGGCTAACACCAAACTCACGACGGTCCAAATGAGCGGTGCGAGCAAACTAAAAGCCATACCGCAGAAGAAACGAAACGGTTTTAGCCAATGGCGGTTTAACCGAAAGACCAGAATAAAATACATCAATAACGCGGCAATAAGATATGTGAAAACAATCTGCAAGCCAAGCATGGCCGAATGCCGTGGAATAAATATTAAAATAACCGCCTGGAACAAAATACCTAACCCCCAAGCGCTAATGACTGAAATATTTTTTCGTATCTGCCTCGCTAATAAGAAATCGCTCATCATTTGAGCTGCGCCCAACGGAAACAAAGCTAGCACCAGAACTTGTAACATCGGTATCGACGTAATGTACAATGGAACGGTGTGTGTAACAATCGGACTCATCAACCAATAGGTTATCAAACCAACGCCAGCACAAAGAACGCCATAAAAAAACATCGGTGGGTAAATAATCCGTAATTGTTCGTGATTTTGTTGCTGAACAGCCAATTGCTGGTACAGCCTTGTTTTAAAGACTTCTTGAATCAACAAAGGAAATAGGCTGAGAAGAATTTCAAAAATTCTAAATGAGAAAACAAAATAACCTAGAGTTTCTCTATCCCATAAAATAGCAAGCATCGTTGCCGGAATATATTGAAAAGTTCTGATTTCATAAGTAATCATAGACAAGGCGACGGATGATTTTAAATAGCGAAAAAGTTTCTTAAATTCCCAGATCCACTGGAAACGAATGGGGCCCCGCCACTGAAGAAATAAAATAGCACCCGCTAGGCCCAAGATGAAACTAATAAAAATGCCTGGTATCCCTAAATGTCTTACTAGAAAGAAAACGCTGATACAACTGATGCTGCCGTAAAGCACTTCCGCGATACCAATTTGCTGATAACGTAATTCAATCCGTGCTTCCGTCAGATAGCCTCGGAAAGCTTTGTCAAAAAGAAAGTAGAACATAACCAAGAAAGGAGAGCAAATGCCGTAACCAACTTTGAAGAACGTGAGCGTTCCCCATAAACAAAACGCAGCCACAACATTCATGATGTAATAAGCACTCCAACCTTCATTGGCCGTTTGGATTCGGATTGCTTCTTCACCGGTTTGGTTAAAATGAGGTAAATCCCGCTCTAACCCATAATGAGCGCCAAAATCAAGCATTGAGAAGTAAAAAACAAAAAGAAGTAAAACCGCATAATGTCCCAGAAACAGCGGCGTAAGAGTTGTAATAATGAGAATGCCACGCACACCCAAAAAGAACCGGGCTATCATACGCAGCGAACCAAAACTAACAAAATCACCGAATATTTTTCTTAGCATAAGTATGGTTTATAAGGTTATAAGGTTTTTCTTAAATCCGCTGGTTTTATGAAGATGTGGTTGATGTTTGAGGTAAAAGATCATGAATTAAATCGCGATACAAGCCAAACGCAATCAGTTCGTGCCCAGCAGCATTCATGTGGCCCTCGTGAGGAAAATAAAGCACATTTTTATTTGGTAACACACCGATCGTTTGGCGAAGATCAATTAATGGAACGCCGGCAGTCCTTAAATGCTGTTTTAGCGCGTTCGTCATTGTGACGTGCGGCGGCACGAGTCCCGATGTATAAGCCTCGATCGTCTTGTCGTCTCGGTTGGGTACAAAAACGACCAGAAACAACTTGCCTCTTGTCTCAACGTCTTCTCGAAATTCATCCATCAATTTCTCAGTGAGACGATACATGTTTAGGAAAGGTCCCTGATCTATCTCGGATTCGCTTCCGGCCATCATCGAGGTCTCCAGCGCGTGCTTGTTTTGCAAGCCCGCTCGGGCATTCCGCTTCCCGTCATCATAAACTGACGCCCACCCTCTCAAAAAACTCGCTAAATGTGAGTGGGTAGCCAACCATTTATAAAACGGAATGGCATACAAAATCATCTGAATCTTCCGAATGTGTGAATAGGGAGTCGCATGATGAACCAACTCTCCGTCTTGCAGAAAAAATACGCCGCCCCAATTATCATAAAAATCGCTGCTCGGCGAAAAGCCGATGATGATGAGATCCAGGTCGTATTTGTGCCCTTCCTTGCGATAAAACGCGAGCTGATGAGACGTTCCGGATTTGCCAAGCCCCATGTTCAGAACTTCGATCTTCCTGCCCCCCACAAACGATCTGGGCGCCTCCTGAAGCAGTTTTTCTAGTTCTTTGGCGTAAGTCTCATTGTCTTGCACACCTTCGCCGAACGTGAACGAGTCACCGAATATCCCGATGCGATATGTATCCGATGATTTTGCATACACAAACTCTCGATCTCTCAAACCTTTGGAGTTGATTTGCATGGTCGTTTCAAAATCTTGCGTTTTTGTGTAGCCTTTGATACCGGGCATGTTGATAAACCCCACATCAGGATCCCACTGCGAAATCGGATAACTGAGCTTTTGAGGCGAGAACCAGCGGATCAGACCTTCTAGTACAAAGAGGAAAATGCACGTCGAAATGATCATTCGAAACCAGGCACTTCCGGTGGACGCGGGTCTGGACTCCGAATATCCCCCGACGCCACGCGTTACTTTCACTGTGCACTCTTTCGAACGCCAATCACGGCGGCCGGCACCCCGCCCACCATCGTAAACGGTTCCACATTTTTCGTCACCACAGCACCGGCCGCAATGACGGCGCCCTCTCCAATCTCGACATTTGCCAATAAAATTGCACCGGCACCGATCCAAACATTGTTATGGATAACAATGGTTCCGCCCCGATGGCCTTGTTCGCGAATGAGTTTACCGGTTTTTGAAATGTCATGATTGCTAGCGCGCATGATGACCCGTGGACCGATGATGACATCGTTGCCGATTTCGATTTTCCCGCTGCAATCAGCATTGATCATAACCGATTGATTGAGGTGAACATGGTTCCCAAATGTAATGACTTCAGTTCCCCGGCCTGCTGCAGAAATCACAGAATCTCTGCCCAAGCTAACATTGTTTCCAAAACTGATTTGTTTAAGCCCACGTAACTCACAACCCGGTTCAATGGCCAAAGCACGCCCGCAATGTTTTAATAAAAGACCATAGACGCAAAAACGTAAAAAGGATCCAATGCGTCCCGGTACAAACGCTAAAAACCAAAGAAACCAAGTTTGAATTTCTGATAGGATTTTCTGCAAAATGTTCATGGGGTATTTGCCATGGGTTTTGCAATGGCTCGAATCCACATGCCACTGTCATTTATTTGACCGGCGCCAAACCACATACGAATTTGGTGTATCAAAACGGGTGTTGGTAAAAATTGGGCCATCTTCATGCTGAGTTTAAATATAAGGTTTAACCAATGATGTGATTCTTTTTCATCTGACATCAAGATTTCTCCTATTTGATTTCCATATCCGTTTAGGGTTTCAATCTCAAGGCCTAATGAGGTTAAAAGTGTTTTCAAAGAACGAGGATTAAAAAAAGTCACGTGCGGAAAAACGTCTTTTTTGAATCGGTAATCTTGGTTGGGAACGTCGATAAATAGCCAGCCGCCCGGTTTTAGCTTTTGAATAACTGCCCCTAAAAAAGGGCGCGGTTGGGGAATGTGTTCCAACACATGCGACAGGGCAACCACATCAAAAAAACCTTCGCTTGATTCGAACTTCTGATGTGCCTCAAACTGGACTTGGGGAAATTGTTTTTGCCACACGCTCTGTGCCAGGTGCGTGAGCGTTTCGTCTGATTCGACCATCACATATCGATCCAGCTGGATATCGCGATCGGAAGCAGCTTGCATGCCAAAAAAACCGTGTCCCGCTCCAATATCTAGGATTGAAATGTTTTGATTCTTGAAGAAACGTTTCATCAACTGCCAACGCACACCCGAAAAACCGTAGAGAACCGGGAATTGCCGGGGTGAGACCGTTTTGGGTTGCTTGGACTGCCAAAACACACCGTTGTCATACAATTGTGACAAAAAAGCATCTGTCATCGGCGGAAAAACCGTGCCGGCTTCGCAGTTTGAACAAAAGTAAATTTGTTCAGGCTTGGACACGCCTTTTGAATTTCGAAGTGTCGGATACGGCACATGCGCCATCTCGGCCATCTCGCCCGCATGTTCGCAAATCGGGCACATCAACGAACCGGCTGTTTTGATTGACATAGGTAATCCAATAAATTTTGTGTGGCTTCCAGTTCCATTTGAAAGCGAGACTCTTCGGTTAACGTTGCCACATGCGACGTCAGCACCACGTTTTCCGCTTCGCACAATTTGCCCGTATACGGCTCTTCTGGATAAACATCCAGGGCCGCACCGCTCAAATGTTGACTTTGAAGCGCTTCGTAAAGCGCCTTTTCATTAACTAATTGACCGCGCGAAACATTAATTAAGTAAGCGCCTTTCTTCATTTGGCGGAATTCTGCCTGACTCAAGCAAAAAGGAGCGTTCACGTCCCACGATATGTGTATCGTTAAAATATCTGAGGTTCCCAACAACTGATCGAGCGAAACCAGTTGGACGCCCGTTCGAGCGGCCCAAGCTTGATCCGGCTGGAGATCTGTCCCTTTAACTTTCGTGCCCAGTTTGACAAAATATTCAGCGACGCGCTTACCGATTCTGCCTAATCCCAGAACACCAATGCATTTTCCTTTCATGAGGTTTCCCGTTATTTTTTGCCATTTTTTTTGCTTCATCGTAATCGTTTGAAGACTCAAGCGGCGCAGGAGATCAAAAGCCATTGCCACGGTTAATTCAACCACCGGCTGAATGACCGCTTCCGGTGTACGTCGTATTTCAATTTTTTTCTTTTTAGCCGTATCGAGATCAATGTTATCAATGCCGACCCCGCATCGGCTAATGCATTCCAATTGCGGCAATTGATTTAAAACGTATGCATCATAAGGTTCAACCCCGGCGATAATCCCCTGACAATCCTTGGCATGCTGAATAATTTCATCACGGCTTAAACGCCGTTTGGTTTCGTTTAACTTAAAAGAAATGCCGCTTTCCTGGAGCAGGCTCAAAGGCTTCTTGCCATGCTGAGCAAAAGTTGAAAGCGCTACAAAAATTTTTGCGTCGGTTTTCATGTTTTGATGATTTGTTCAAACAATCGGTTTTGTTTCGGGTCGTTTTGTAAAATATATTCAATCTTTTCGACATCATCCGGCCGGTCAACGCCAACCGCAACTTGGTCATAAATAACCCCGCTGATAGACAAGCCATGTTCAAGCATCCGCAAAAAATCAATTGATTCGGTACGTTCAAGCGGTGTGGGAGATAGTTCGGTAAACGTTTTTAGGAAGCGGGAGCGAAAAGCGGAAATCCCTGTTTGCCTGAGCGGCGTCTGATGGTGCGTGGTTCTTGCATATGGAATTGGCGATCTTGAATAAAACATCACACGCCCTCGATAATCCAAAACAGCTTTCACGATATCGATATCTGAAAAATCTTCAGGTGTGATAATGCGTGACAATAAATTTGAGCATTGAATTTGTTCATCTTTCAAAAGCGGCCCGACAACCAAATCAATCGCTTCCGGCATGAAAAGCGGTTCGTCTCCCTGCACAATCACAATAATGGCATCTTGTAGTTGCAGGCTTTCGGCTGCTTCGGCAATTCGGTCGGTGCACCTTTCATGTGTATTCGCCGTCATGACAGCTTTCCCCCCGTGTGTCTCGACCGCTTCTTTAATTTCCTGGTCACAGGTTGCGACATACACTTCGTCAATGATCGGCGCTAAAATGATCCGTCGCCTCACATGCTCGACCATCGGAAGATTTAAAATCTTCGTCAAGGGTTTGCCGGGAAACCGTGAAGCCCCCATTCGCGCGGGGATAATGGCTACAATTTTTGGATTTGACACTTATCACTCCTATGAAGGAAAAATTCCGCAATCAACATGAATGGATTGGCCCGTAATACCCGAAGCAGCTTCCGAAGCCAGAAAAAGACATGTGTCAGCGACCTCTTCTCCTGTCGGCAATCTACCCAATGCGGATTGTTCTTTGGCAAAAGTTTTGAGATAACTCTCTATCGAGCCGCCTTTGACCGGTGAAGCCTCGCCTTCAAGCGCTTTTTTCAAACCTTCTGTCATGACATAAACGGGACAAACCGCATTGACGCGAATTTGGCGACTGCCCAACTCTTTGGCAAGCGACTGCGTAAGTCCTTGTACACCAAATTTTGAGGCACAATAAACCGCATTAAATGCACTGCCCCGCCGGCCGGCCAAACTTGAGATGTTAATGATTGCACCGCCTTTTTTCATTCCATGCGCTGCAGCCTGACAACCCCAAAACGTCCCCGCCAAATTGGTATCAATCATGTCATCCCAAAATGACTCATCCACCTTGGCGGCATCCTTCCAGCCGGAAAAACCGGCACAATTCACATAAACATTCAACTGACCCGTCCACGCAATAGCCGTTTCGACTAACTTTTGATGCGCCAAACGGTCCCGAACATCTGCCTGGCAATAACGAATCGTTTCGGACAGATCTTTCTGCAGCCTGCCTTCACTGCGCGCACCTACCAGCACATGATAATGGGCAGCCTGAAACGCACGAGTAATAAAAAGGCCGATGCCTTGATTTCCGCCTGTGATAATGACTGTTTTCTTTTTCATTCCTTTGACCTTAAATTGTCATACATGAAAAACCGCCGTCAATCGCGATTTCGGCGCCCGTCACAAAACTGGAAGCATCCGAAGCCAGCCATAGCACCGCCCCAATTAATTCATCCGGCCGGCCGTATCGTCCCATGGGCGTGTGGCTTAATATCGCTTTCTCACGTTCCGGTGTGATGAAATTTTCTTTACTCCATTCCGTCGGAAAAAACCCCGGACGAAGCGCGTTCACCCTGACATGAAACGGTGCCCACTCACGGGCTAAATTCTGTGTCAAGTTTTTGATCCCGGCTTTCGCCACTGAGTAAGCAAATGCCTTTGAAAGCGGCGGCCCGGCAGACTGTGATGACATGTTGATGATGGAGCCTTCTTTTTGTTTGACCATTTCCTCTCCGAAGACCTGACAAGCCAGCATTGTCCCGGTCACATGCGAAGCGATAATGCCATCCCATTCTGCCTGCTTGATTTCAAAAAAAGGCGTCGGCGCGTTAATACCGGCCCCGTTGATCAAAATATCCACCGTCCCAAATTGTTTTCGAATTTCTGCAAGCACTTTTTCGTGCGAAGATTTTTGAGTAACATCAATCGGAAAAGTCATGAGGCGGTTCACCGTTTTTCGGACAACAGTTGCTTTTTTCTCTAAGGCGGACGCATCGCGATCCAACATCGCAACCGAGGCACCCGCCTGGCCTAAGGCCTTTGCCATTTCACTGCAAAGAAACCCACCGGCACCAATCACAACGGCTGTTTTATTTTCCAGCGAAAACAACTGAGACAGATAAGACGCCGACGTTTTTTCTCTCATGATCATTTATCCCGGATGTTGCCAATTTCCCGATCTGAATCGGCCCAGCCTAAATATGACTGCGGTTTTAGTTTATTGAGAACCGTTTGTGAAGCCCGATGTAATCGGCCAAAAAAAGACGTGTAAGTCCCCAAACCTTTATGGGAAACCTGTGACAATTCCTTTAAATACAGACAACTTTCTTCTCCGTTCAAAAGACCGTGAGATGCCCCCGTCTTCAAAAGGCCAACGGCATAATCAAACATTTGATAAACCAACGCAACAATCAGTTGCTTGATGAGTTGTTCACGTTTTGAAGGTGTTCGGCCATTTGAACTTTGACCTTCTGCATCAAAATGATTAAACCGTTTAAAATAAAGTGCATCACCGAAAATCAATTGCCCTTTTCCGGCAAAATTCTGAAAGTCTTTACGTTTCCAGTATGAGCGACGGATATCCATCAACTGAAAACCATGATTTCGCATCAGTTGATCGACTTCGTTAAAAAGCGGTTGATTTTCATAAACGGGCTCAAACTCAACTTCCACTTGCGCACCGATTAAGTTGGGCAACACATGCTTCCTGCCGCCGTTTAAAATGCCGTATTCGCTTCCCTGTGCATCCAATTTGATAAAATCGATTTGTCGAATATATCCTTCCTCAATCAACTGATCGAGTGATTTCACCCGCGCTTGCGGAATATCAATCACTTCTTCAACCTGAAACCGTTCCGAATCACAAAACTGTGAAACCAAATCTTGATTGGGTTTCAGAATCGATGACTTCCCATGACCTTTGGTCAGATGGAAAGCAACGGGCTCGCTGCGTTCATGCACAACCCAGTTAAGATACTGAACGTTTTTTTGCTGCTGAAGCAAGGTGAACTCGCGTTCGTCCGGCTCAAACGCGATAACTTTAATGAACGATTTCAATGGCTGCCACTGAGAAGCAATGCCTCCCATGACACCGATGTCCATCAAGGCAAACGGATTCTCAACCTTCAGCTGCTGAAACAAAGTTTCAAATAAGTGTCGTTTTGATTTTGGCATTGTTAAGTGCAACTCCTTCAAAATCGCTTTGGATGCGCGGTCCGACAAACGGAACACATTTCGATAATTTTAACGGAATCGAACCAATCGAACGAACCAATGAGATCCGTTTGATAGGATCTTTTTCTTTTAAATATTGAATCAAACGCTCTATCCTAAATCGCGAATTCGGCAAACGAAGCGGCTTTGAACCGTTTGTGAGCGGTTGGATGCCGTCCTTGATTTCTTTTCGCATGGCAGCAATGTCATCCGCGCGCAAGGGCTTCACGATTTTCTCATATTCCAATCCCTCCTCTTCCATCGCACGAATAACACTTCCCATGGCATAAATGGGAATGTTGAGCACCTGGCAAGAGGTGAGAATGATATCCAGGTCATTTAAACGCCTTTCCAAGAATGAAAGTGACCGTTTTCCCATCATCGCCATTTGTGAAATCATCCAATCCTGAATGCTGCGCACAATGAAAACAAATTGCGGCTCATAACCCTTTAGTCGAAACGCCCATTCATGCAGCAGTCTGAGCGCTTGGACGGCATGGTGAATCGTCCACTCAAAATCTTTGAATAGAAAATCATAACTGCAAGTATAGATAAAACGATTGATTGAGAAAAGAGAGCGGTCACGATTATCCTGACGCGCCATGACGGCCTCAAACAAATCATAGCCAGCCTCTGCCCCGTATTTTTTGGAAAGAAATGCCAGATGTTCTTTGGCGCTCGACACCTCATTAACTTCTATTTGTGAGTTATATTGAAAATTATAATTGGGATTCAATGCTTCTGAACGAAGAAAATTGAGCTTCCCTTGATAACATTGACTAAGCACTTCGAATGCAGGAATACGATCCGCATCATAAATTAATTGATAACGGTCTGATTGAATGTAACGTGACCAAATATAATGAGTGCCGCAGCGCGGCATGGTGAGGATAAATTTAATGGGCCGACTCATAAGCACTCATCCGTTTAAGCAACCAGCTGTGTGCTGCTTCCAAATCATCAAAAAGGGGTGATGTCTCATTTGGCATTTGATTTTGACTTTGCCGCGCCAAAAAGTCGACACCTGCTTCCGAAGCTGCCTTCTGATCTTCCGGGCTGTCACCGATAAAAATGATTTCCCCGGAACTAACCTGCTCTTTTCTTTGGATGTCCAGCAAGGCGTCTTTTTTCTTCCAAGGCACCGCATAGACTTCTTTAAAATAGGCGTTTAATTTTCTTTGCTTTAGGATGTCGTTTAACTCATCAGCCGGTGATATGGAAATTAAATAAAGGGGCACTTGCTGAGAAAAGAATTCCAAAAATGCTTCTGCCCCTTTGACAAAAGGACACGCCAGCATTTGATGGATAATGTCTTTGTGAAAACGATCCGCTAATTCTTTTTCGATGTCATCCGTGTAAGGCTTTTTGAGGATGTGATTAAAAATATGCCGAAATTTTTCGAAGCGGATCACGGCATGATGCGACCGATGATAAGCCATGATCTCATCTAAGTGTGCCGGGAAACGGCCAAACAAGTCTTGAAATGCTCGGTCCTTGATCAAAACGGATTCGACAATCACACCATCAAAATCAAGAGCAATAAGTTTGTATTTCACGGCTGTTAAACTCTTTGCGGCACGGAAGGATGAAGCAAACCCTTCATGCGCTCGCTCCATTTCCAAAGCAGAAAAACATCGGATGACAAAATGACGAATGTAAAACCCGCTTTAAAGGCTTGATCCAATTGCTCTGTGTCAGGATCAACCAACTGTGTCCCGCACGATTTGCCATGTGTCTGGCACGCCTGAATTATCTGATTAACGGTTTCTTGGACCCGCGGATGTTCTAACTCACCCGGAATGCCAAGAGAGCCTGAAATGTCATACGGCCCTACCATCACGCCATCAATGAGGTCAAGCTTCAATATTTCATCTATATGTTCCATCGCTTTGATGGATTCAATTTGAACGATGAAGGTAGAGGAGTCATTCCAGGTTTTTGCGTATTCACTAAAAGAAAATCCATAACCTTGAGCGCGGGCAACGCCATAGCCGCGATGACCCAAGGGCGGATATTTATAAGCCGTGACAAGATCGCTGGCTTGTTTGGCAGTATTGACCATCGGAATAATGAGTCCATCAGCGCCCGAATCAAGTAAACGTCTTCCCATTTCGATGTTGTGCGAGGCAATCCGCGGCAAACAAGGAACATTTTTTGATTGGCTGGCCAAAATCATGGTTTGAGCATCTCCATGACTCATCGTCCCATGTTCAAGATCGAGCCCTAGAAAATCAGCGCCCATTTCTCCGAAGATTTCGGCAATGGAGGGGTGAAAAAGTGACGCCCACGTGCCGAAAACACGCTCGCGGTTTCTAAGCTTTTGCTTTAAATTAAACCGTACCGGCTTTTGATTTGACATCTGCCATCAATCCCCTTTCACCATCACGTAGAAACATTTGCACTGTTTCTTTTGAATAAGGATGCACAATCATTCCTTCAAGCAAATTGGGCAACACGGTCACAATGTGAGCGCCGGCACCCAGCCATTCCACCACGTTTAAGATTTCACGCGTTGAAGCCGCAATGATTTTTGCTTTGAGCTGAAATTCATCTAACAACCGGCGTAATTTTTTAATTTCGTCAATGGCGTTGTAGCCCATGTTATTGACCCGGCCGCAAAAAAGTGAGACGAAACTTGCCCCCGCCATGGCAGCCACCAGACATTGCTGAGCGCTCATCATTGCTGTCACGTTAACACGGATATTTAAATCTTTTTCGAGATGATGCACCACTTCCAAATTATGGAGTTCACCTTGAGGGCCATGAATGGTGATTTTCACGTTAATGTTCTTAGCCCAACTGGCAAATTCTTTGGCTTGCCGAATCATTTCCTCTTGATCATTGCTCGTTACCTCAACTGACAAAGGAAGCGGCTGGATGAGCTCAGCCATGTGAATAAAATATTTTTTCATTTCATCAAATGTACCGACAATGCCGGCTTGATACAAAAGCGTTGGGTTACTCGTGACACCGCGTATAATCCCCATGCGATGAAACTTTTGGATGTCTTCGATTTTTGCCGTATCCAGAAAAATTGCCATAAGTTACTTCCTCCCTATCGAATGTAAATTCTTACCGATGAACCTTCTCTTTAACAGATGACTCCCATTTATTTCCCATGACCATCATTCTGGGATCCGCAATAATCATATGTAAAATAACCATGTGAAAAGCTTCTGTGTGCGGCGTAATCATATCAGGATTAATCGGTGGAATAATCACGCAAACATCTGCCACCTGCGCCGTAAAACCACCGTCTCTACCGACAATCCCTAAAATGGTTGCCCCTGCTTGCTTGGCATATTCAAGCGCATAAACAATGTTTGCACTGATATTGCGTTCTTTATCGCCGCCTCCCACCGATAACACAAGAACAGCATCGCGACTCGTTAAGCGACTGCCCCGAAGCCATGCTTCAAAAACAGTATGCCAACCTTCATCATTTGTCCGGGCGGTGAGTTCCGGCACATTGTCAACCGGCGAATAAGCTTCAAAACCGCCAAGTTTGCGAAAATCATTGACTGCATGTGAGCAATTACCTGCGCTGCCGCCAACCCCGATTAAAAAAAGGCGGCCTTTCCTTTCGCGAACTTGGAGCAAAGACAGTGTGAATTGTTCTAATTGCTCCCGATCCAATTTTTGCGAGATTTCGGCCACTTCATCCAAATAACGAAGAATGTGAGACATGAATTATCCTTTCACCCGCTTTTGAATTAAAAAACGCCCGTAAGAACTGAGAAGACTTGATTGAAGAAATTGCTGGAATGACTTACGGACGGCATCATCACGATGTTCAAACAAGTACTTCAAAAATCTTGGCATGACCGCTTGTTCTGCCTGTTTCACATTTTCCAAGTCTAAAATACCCGGCGTGCTTATTTCTAAACATTCAAAATCGTTACGTTCAAAAAGCCGCTTGATACCTTCCAGGGAAAACACGTTTAAACGATCAGGCGGATAAAGGTTGGGCGCTTCTGACCAAAGTGTTTGAATATCAAATCCACTCGTTAAAATGGCTGTGACAAAACACAAACCTTTTGGTTTTAAGATTCGATTCACGGCTTTCAACAAAGTATTGGCATCTGAGGTTCTATCCAGCACTTCAAACAAAGTCACGACATCCGCATTGGATAAAGATGCTTGATCAAGCGGTGAATTGATCACCTCAACTTGCTTGCTGGTTTCCGCGCTTGCTGTGTCAAACAACGGCATCACGACTGTTTTACGCGTAAACCCTTCTAGACTTGCCAATTCTATTAAAGAGACCGCCTGATTTGGGTGAACATCCACAATGTGCATAGCCGTACTCATGTTCTCTTGGGTGGAGTCAAGAACCCACTGATAACGCGGCTTTAAGATTTTTGTCTCACGTTTATCTTTAGTCGTTTTCGATAATTCTTGATTCCAGAATTGTCGAGCAGCAGAATGTATATAGAATTGTTTGATAGCCTCATCCGTCGGACGCGGCGCCACATAAAGCGTTCCGCATGCACGGCACAAAAGATAATCCATTCCCATTTTCTGAAAAGCAGAATCTGAATTACCAGACTGGCAAGCAGGACAAACCAATATGCTGACCCGTGACGGTTGATCAAAAAATTGTTGAATACCTTCGACTGTTAATGTTTTGTATCGATCAATCAGCGCCGTCGGTTTTAAATCCGCATTGGTAAATTCAGCAAACGAAATAATGTTTTTCATTTCGGACACACCTCACTCGCGCGAATCCCCGCATCCTGATATGCTTGTTCAATCAACTCCATCACACGCAAAGCATCGCGCGATGAACTTTTGGTGACAACTATGTTTTGATCGATACACTTCACGAACTCTTCCACTTCCAATTCCCATGAGGTGTCCCGATCAAAATATGCAATTTCTTCCATCGGATTGCCCGCTGTATTGCTTTCATCTTCAAATTCACGGCGGGCGATGACTAATTTTTCCCGCCCGTAGCTGCCGCTTTTTGATAATAAGCCTTCACAAACGATATAACCTTTCTCTAAAATAATATCCAAACGAAAAGTGTGCTTCCACAAAGTGGAAGACGAGTGAAGACTTGCCATTTGACCGCTTGAATTCTTTAGAATCACAAAAGCATTATCTTCGACATCAAACTTCCAAAAACGATTATCTGCAAAACATTTCACCTCGTCGAAATCACCGCAAAAGAAGCGAAAAATATCCATCATGTGAATCCCTTGATCAAGTAAAATGCCGCCGCCTGAAATTTGCCTTTTGTTTCGCCATGAATGCTTAAAGTTGGCACCGCCCGATTTTCCGTAGATACCTCTTAATCCCAAAATGTTTCCCAAACGTTTGTCGGTGGCAATTAACTTAGCTCTTAAAATACCGGGGTGAAAACGATGATTAAATCCAAACATGAGTTTGGTGGACGGGTTTTCGGCCCGCATGATTTCTTTAATGTCATCTACCGATCGGCCTGGCGGCTTTTCGCAAAAAACGTGCTTTCCCAAATTTAAACTTTTAATGCATATGTCAGGCGAAATGTTGTTGGGTGTGCAGACAAATACGATATCGACGTTTTCTCCTAAAGCCTGTTCGTAGTCCTCAAAGACTTGGGCGCCGATAATATTTTTTCTGATTTCAGGCCTGGTTTCACAAATACCCGCAAGTTCAAGACGCGGATTTTGTTCTATCACTCCCCGTCTGATCTCACCCATGTACCCGTAACCAATGATGAGCGTTCTTAGTGGCGCTTTTTTCACACAACACCTTATGAGGACATCTTTTACGTCAAGACTCAAATAAAAAATGTGACGATTAGTTTATCACAAGTCATGGTGAGTTAGAACAGCTGTTTTCCACCTTATTTTAAGCTATTCTGAGGGGATCTGGCTGGAAGCTTGCAAGCACCTCAATGAAACCAAATGACAGTTTTTATAAGCCGCCGGTCACTGCTAAGTTGACACCATTAACAAAGCTGGCCTTTGGGCTCACGAGATAAGCCACAGCATCGGCCACATCCTCGACTTGACACAAATGCTTCATAGGGTTCCGGTTGGCTTCGATTTGTTTCATGCGAACAGGGACTTCCATCGAAAAAGGTGTGTTGATCATGCTGGGAGAAACGGCATTGCACCGAATCCCGCGAATACCTAATTCGTTTGCCATACAGCGAACCAATCCCCACAAAGCCGTTTTGGCTGAGACATAGGCAGAAATCTTGGGCGGGACAGCTGATTCCACATATTGTGTTAACACCGGAATAATCACACCGCCTTCATTCATACGGGGAATAAGCGAAAGTGCTATTTGATTAAAAGCGCCTACGGTTATCTGCCATTGTTGCTGAAGTGCTTCTTGATTTGACGCCTGATCGACATCGGAATAAACAATGGGCGCTGAGGCAGCGTGTACAAAACCGTAAATTTTTCCGTCAGCTATTTTCTTAAGGGCACTCGCAATTATCTTGGGTTGATTTAAGTCAACTGATTCACATTGTTCGCACTGATCGGGAAATTCTTTGGCAATTTTTTTTAGACGGTCCATGTTTCGTCCCCATAAAATCAGACGGCAACCCAATGCCGCTAAAGAACGGCATACCGCTGCGCCTACTTCTCCGCTGGCTCCCGTTACAAGGATTCGCTCACCTTTCATGGACTTTTTTTTTTCGCGTTTTGGCTCTTCCATCATCATCACCTTTCCTTTGCCCGTCAAACACTCTTTACCGGTTTTTACCTCTTTGGCAGTTAGCTTAATTTCCATGGTTTGTGTTGATTGGCTGATTTGTAATATTTCTGCTTCGAATTCAAGCGTATCCCCCACCCGAATCATGTGCCGCCAATCCACTTGAAAAGAAGTCCATAAAGCACCGGGCCCCGGCAAATGCATGCCCACCAAGGTTGAAATGTATGAAGCGGCTAACATGCCGTGAACGACAGGCGCTCCTAAAGGCGTCCGGCGCGCATAAGCATCATCTAAGTGGACAGGATTTCGATCGCCCGTTAAAGCGGCAAACTGTTCCACTTGCTCACGAGTAAATTGGTGCGTAAACGATTTTTTGTCGCCGATGCGCCATTCGGGCTGGCTCATATATCCCCCGGGCATGCTGTCCAAATCATGGTGTCCTGATCACCGTCTAAAGAAGACATGCGCCATGCTTGTTCTGTATTTTGCGTCTGAGAAAACTGGCCGTTCTTATTTTGCACGATTGTTTTTTTCTCGATATTTAATCCCACAAATCCTTTTCCGTTCAGCACTGATTGGATTCTATCAGTGATTGGTTCAATGATCAAAACATCAAAATGACCCCTTTCGGTTTGTGTCAGCAGATACGATACAATGGAACGAAGAAGCTTGCGATCACGATCATCGCAAAAAATATCAAGCACCACCAATGCTTTAAGATTGTTTTTAACGATCCGCTCGGCTGTGACGATATAGCCCGCAAGTATTTGAGAGGTGTCTCGAACTAAAACCAGCTGATAAGGTTTTTCCGGATGAGCAAATAATCGCCATGTAAGCCATTCGCGGCTTCTCACAGAAGCAATCGGAAATAAAGAGCACAGCCGTTCATCGAGGGCATCCAACGTCTCGGGAACTTTATCAGTCACATCAAATAAGAACCGACTGCGGGTTTTGGTCCAAAAAATGCCACGGCAAATACCTGAAACAATCGACCATACAAATTGCAGCGGCCACGCCAAACCTGGCCACACAGCCGGTAATCGCAATTTGATCAGTTGATCAACCTGCCGAATCCAAATCATTCGTTTCATTGATTGCCTTATTTCCATGCAACCAAAGAATTTGTAAATGCCTGCTGTCTTTTCATTGGCCGAATTGGTCATGGGATATGAAATCATAGGGTCGGATAAAAACTGTCTGGCTAATTTAATGCCATGCCGTTGATAAGGCGGTAAAACACAAAAACAAGATGCAAACGAGAAGATAACCTTCTCGCCCCGCAAACGAAACCATTGCGGAATAGAGCCGCTATATCCCACCACACGACCATTCGAAATCAAAACCCAGCCTTGAGGCTGATCATCTGAACGAGCCGGGTTTTCGTGATAAAGCCACTGCCAAATCTTGGTTAAATAATCCGGATTTAATGAAAAAATTTTGGCACAAAGTTGAATAATTTCGGATTCATCAGCTTTCTTGGCCTGTCGAAGTTGAACAGTACTTTCAATTTTGGCAGTAGGCTCAAACGAGGGGATCATTTTTTAAGCAGAGATTCGGACTGAACGCCGATAAAATGCTTCGGCAACTTAAGCGGCAAAGCCGCTTCAAACCACTTTGTATTCGCATCTTCTTTTTTCTCAACAAAACAATGTTGACTGAAAAAGGCCCGGCAGGGTTCGTTCTTAGCCGTATGGCGCAATCTGCCTTTCACGGTGACGGCCTCTTCTTTGAATTGGGCAGCAATCCACTCCAAAAATGCCGTTTCTACTGTGCGGTTGAAAACGCGGCAACTCAGAACCAGGTTATGCAAAATGACAGTCTGCTCTTTTAAATAAACCAGCGCTACCGCCACAATCCCGTGATCTCCAAATTGATCGTTTAAATCTGCCGTAAAAATATAGCGGTTCGGCGCTTCCAGAAACTGACGCCACTCTGCTTGACTGAGACGTTCACCCGTTAAATTAAATTGATTGGTTTTATTATAAAGTTGGAACGGTCTCTCCTGATTCGAATCAGTTACCTGCTCAATGGAAGCTGTCATTTGCAACGAACCTAAGTAATCGTCCAGATTCGCGTGCTCTAATTTAAACGCTTCGGCTTTCTTTTTTTGTTCGTAGAAACGTGATCGTTTTTTGTCTTCCTCCGTTAACTTTGATTTGATAAAGTAGGAGCGCAGTTCTTTTAGAAACGTATCCAATTGGCTGGAGGATTTTGGAAATGCCACACAAGACACTTCGGGTAAATGATGGCTGACTTCCCACAACTCCATTGGGTTATCATCCACAAAAACGACGTCTTGGGGAAGTATGTTAAGACGGCGGCAAATGGCTTGAATCTGTTTTGATTTCTCCGTCCATTGGCAACTGATTTCTGCAAAGTCATTACGCGCCAAGATCATGCCTGCTTTCTTTAATTGCGACGGTTGATCCAATAAAGCCGATACATCTTCTGCGTTATTTTTGGATGCTGCCGCTAAAAGCGTTCCTTCGGATACCAATAATTTTAAGAATTTCTGAAAAACATGGTGGCAATGGTTTTCCCGGTCAGGATGGGCTGAAATCTGATCTATACCGTCTTCACCAATAACGCCCCGCCAAAGCACTTGGTCCAAATCTGTCACGAGCAATTTTTTGGCAGCTGCCTGAAAAGCACCGGACAAGGATCGAATGCAATCAGCCGCGATGCAATCAATGGCTTCAATACTCATCGGGAATCCTTTGTGGAACAATGCCTTCGAGTCACGCACCTGATCAGGCGACAAGGCGGAAAGACTCTGGTTGAGATCGAGAATTTCTACCAGATCATCAGACTTGAAATGTGCCCATAATTGCGCTTGAACATACGGAAGCAAATTTTGAATATCATTCATCAAAACTGGCGCATTGGGCCATAAAGGCGGTGCGTTTAAAATGGGCGGGACAATCACCGTTTTGATGGGGCATTTTTTAAGATAATTTTGAATCGTTTTGCAGAACTTTTTCACTGCAGTTTCCGATTCCGCATGTAAGTCTTCCAATAAGACATGCGTCCATTGTGCTTGCGTCCGGTAAGATAAGGCGGGGAAAAAATCTTCCAGGAAAAGAAAGATGATTTGATAATCGGCTTTAGTTTGACCGGCCATGAGGGCCGTCATCAAATTACCATATCCGCATTGTTCTGCTTTCCAATGAAGATCCGCTTGTTTGGCGTACGCTTCCACATACGTTTTCAATTGATCCATCTCATAGTTCGCCAGCACCATCACTTGCCTGGCTGAACCTGCCATTTTGAGCTTTGAATATTTGAGTGCTTCCAAGAATTGCATTAGACCAACTTCTCCTGCACTTTCTCCTGCGTGACACTGAGTGCTAAATCAAAAGAATGTATCAAATCCATTTCGTCCGGCGTAAGTTCAATTTCGAATTTCTGCTCGATGGCAGTCATTAAATTCAGATGATTTAAAGAGTCCCATTTCTCAGAATGAGCCGCTTCTAATCGTTCGATCTCGCCTTGATCAGTCAAATCGAAAATAACGGAAAAGATTTCAATCAGTTGTTGTTTGATTTCCGTTCTGTTCACTTGACTCTGTCCTTTTTTTCACTAAATCAAGAAATACATTTAATTTTGTTTCTGACACGGGCTCAAAATATTCATCTTTGATTTGCCGGCCAAATTGTTTTAACAAATCCAATTCGGAGTCGCTTAATTCATACGCCTGGTGAATGGCCTGACGTAATTCAGCAGTGTTTTGTGAGACGGGCAAGTAATAATCGTTCCAAAAAGGCTCAAAATAGAAATTGTTTTGTGGTTTAAATCGAATAACCGGAACGCCTTCTCCAATTGATTCTAAAATGGCAATCGAACCACCTGTCACAATCACGGCGTCTGAACGCTCCAACCAGTCGGCCATCCCACCTTCCGCCCACTCATATTTAGGAAAATGTATAAATGCCAAGTAGGTTTCTAGCATTTGACGCGAATTGAGCGGATGATATTTGATGTATATTTTACCATGGTTGATCTTCTTTAGGACATCCTTCAATTGATCAAGGATTTCAAGTCCGTTATTGAAATCAAAAGTCAGTAATATTAGGAGGTTTTTTGCCCCTTTTTCACCTTTAAAAGACCTTCTTTTAGCCGACTCCTGATTCACATACTGAAATCTCAAATTTGGTCCTAAGACAGGAAGATTTCGTGGAAATCCGGCTTGCATTAAAATATCTGGGTAGGCTTCCCCGCTGCAAATAATCCGATCCGGCAAAGGATGTTCTCCCAATTCTTCTGAGGTTAAATACATCCCGAGCTGTTCTTTGTACCAAACGGTATGCTGGAAACCAAACGCACCGGCATTGGGATAATATTTTCGCACCGCACGCAAGAAAGTTTTTTCCACCACATTGTTTTCCATCGGATAAAAGAAACTATCAAATGCAAGTTCGCGTTTTCTCAATCGCTTCAAAACCAAATCGATGCTATTCCATTGGAGCAATTCCGGGTACAGGCTTGTTTGCCAATGCGCCTCGCACGCCAAAGCACCAACCGGTAATTCTTCAAATGTTAAACGGTGAACTGCTAACTCAAGCTCCCGGATACCACGCCATAAAAGACGAGGAATATCAACCCAATTTAAGTAAGTTTCCGCCAGTAAAAATGGCGTCCGGCTTTTTTTCATCAGCGTCAAATATTCAGAAAGTTTCTTGTCCAAATTAAAAAACATCGGACTAATCCAGACGTCCACTCCTTTTTTTTGAAACCAGTCAACCAAAACGCCAAAATTTCGATCGTCATAAACACCGTTCGCATCCAAAGAACCCTTTGAGAACCAACTTCTCAGAAGAACACGTGGTTTTGATGCGATTGGTGGTTCGTCAAATTTTAAACGTTTAACTATCCAAAAGTTAGAAATCATCTCTTTCAGAAAGATCAGCCCGCGTGCCATCAGTTTAATCAAAAGCAGTAGTCGAGTAAGCCAATCATTCAAACAGCGGATACGTTTAACACTTTCTCCCTTACTTTTTAAAATCTCTTCGATGGTTTGAAGGAGAGCCGGTGATTCCGAAATAAAAACCAAAGATTCATTGGTTTCCTTGGTGATCTGCAAGGCACAGCATAAATAAATGAGGTGCCGCAGAAATGGGGTCGAAGCAGCGTTGCGTGACGCGAAATGGGTTCGCCACCAAATATCAGGATCGTATTGTTTAGCTAAATTGCGACAAAATTTCAAATAAGCCGGCTGTTTTTTCTTGAGCATCGTGTGGAATTTATCTTGCAGCATCTGTAAATGAAATTGATCGCCTAATTGCGACCTGATTTGAGCATATGAAAAGTAATCATGACTCAAATAAAAGACAGTTTTTGCCCCCTGTAGATTTACTTTGGCTAATTTTCTTTGGGCAGTCGCAACCGATATGAGGTAAACGGTTTTATTCGAGTTGAATGCCATGCTATTCATCTTTGTGAGGAATTAAAAACGACTCTTAATTGCTTTGGCAGCGTGGATCAAAGGTTTTAATCCGGGTTGTGTATATGCCATCATATTGATTCTTTTTTTTAATTGGTTCCACCAAACCAACGAGCGGATGATTTGCTGCTCAAGCGTCCCCCGCTCATCAGAATTTTCAAGGGAAATACGGTGCACCACCTTTTGATTTAAATGCCATGGGCCGCCGCTAATCGTATAAACTCTTTTAAATTCTTGCTGCGCTTGTCTCATGGCATGCGGTGTATATAAACCGCACGGAAAAGCAAAATCTTCAATTGGTGAATCTGTCACTGTTCCTAAGAAATTTAGATTTTGATCGATTTCTTGATGAAACTGACTGGCATATGCATCCACAAACGGCTGATGCGTGTGTCCGTGCGCGCCTAAACGTACGAAACGATTTTGCGCGAGCTTTTTGAGTTCGTCAAACGTGAACGGCCGATATTGATCATTGAGCAACTGCTTTCTCTCTTCGGGCAACACATCCTCATAAAGACCTTTATAGTCGACTGAAGTAAATGGCCACTCTTCCGATTTCTTTGATTTCCATAAATCCCAAATAAAAGGCATGTTATTTTGAATATTATATGAATTTGGAAACACCAAAAAAGGAATACGGTATTTCTCCGCCAATGGCAAGAAAAGGTGATTGTTGTAATAGCCGTCATCAAAGGTGATGGAACATTGCGGACGATTTGATTGGAGTAAAACACCCGGCAACGTAAATTGATAGCCGCTCTCTAGCAGTTGCTGAACCAGTAATTCTAATGCTTCGAGCGGGATAAATAAGTTACTGTGAAACGGAGGCGGCGGGTCCGATTTCTTCTTCAAACAGTGAATCAAAAGGCAGAGACCATTTCCTTGCCGTAAGTCGACTGATTTTAAAGCGTTCATGCATATTCCCCATTGACAGCACCCCGGATATACGCCACTGTGATGCCGGCTAAACTCCAAAAGAAAACCGCGTAATAAGGCAATTCAAACATGACCAACGTCAGAGAAAACAATATCCAGTAAAAACACGCACCCAACAAGAACAAACCCGCGATCAGACGGCGCTTCAAAGCCAATTTGAGGGTACGGATAAATAACCAACAAAAAAGGCAAATAAAGAGGAAGCCTGTGAACCCGGAACGATAAATGACATGTAAGATTGAATTATGCGGTTCCTGCCACCCCGTTCTTTCCGGAAATGCCATGATCAGCACTTCCTGACGTTTTGAACGAAGCACTTTGCCAAAATCAAAACCGATAATTGATTTCATGGGATTTTGCAACACCAGGTCTTTTAAATCATCCAACATATCAGTCCATAAAAAAAGCCGCCAAATCATCGTACTGAAACCATAGGCAAATTGGTGATCCGCATTTCCCCTTTCGATTAAATGATTAATCGGAACCGGTAAATCAGTTAACTTGATCTCAGAAGGATCTCGTCCGTTCGTTTGGGTGAGAAGATCCTGATAAGATTTAGTATAATATTTTTTATTTTGGTCCGGTGAAATATCGGAAGTATCGTTACTGCTGTAAAGTCGAACGGGATAATAAGTGGGTTCGTAATGTTCCAAACGCTTATTCGATTCAACAAGCAGCAATTGATAAATATAAACTAATTCATGCAAATGCCCGATTGAGCTAACCCGTTGCTTGATTGAGTCGTCCATTTTTACAAAAACCAGGCCGAGTGATAAAATCAAGAGGCTGATAATGAGAATACTCCAGCGCTTGGCAATTTTAACCATGATGCCGACAAAGCTGAACGCTAAGAATAACATCGATCCTGCAATCGCAATCAGTGCACTGCGGCTCGTATGCAGCATGGTGTGAAATGGAAATAAGAATATAACGAAAAGCCCTAAGGTAATCTGTCCAATGCGCGATTGACGGGCTAACAAGGCAGCGATGACCATCAACAATGGAAATAGATAATAACTTCTTACCAGAAAGCACGCAATAACGAATAACAAAGCGGTCAAGATTTGTTTGTCACGAGGTGACTTCAGCCAATGGGGATTATAGAAATAATAGGCAAAGACACCGTAACAATAATAATAGAAGAAAGCAGCATGACGAAAAGAGAGCGCTCCATGCGCTTTATAACCATAAAGTGCCTTCAATAAAATAAAAAGCAAGAACAGACCAAACAATCCTACTCGCCAATGAATGCGTGAACGTTGATAAAAAAATTTGATAACAGCCAAAATGAAAAGCCCGCCAAGCACCCACTCTCCGATAAAAACAGGAAAAGGCAGCAATGAAAGGGGCGTATGAATTTCGGCAAAATCGGACATCCAGCAAGCATACCCCGCCATTAAACCCACAATGAGTCCGTAAGCTATTAAATCAAGATAAGCTGTTAAAGGATAATGGCTGGTTGCCTGAGATGTGGCGGGAGGCTGAATGGCTATTCGATTCTTTTTTTGATGTGAAAAACTTGGTTTTGATGAAATCATTGATTGACACAAAAAGGGAGAAACGATAAAAAATATTTTTTAAGCCGTCATCATTTCTTCAAATGTATTCCCCGATACTCCGATCTTATTTTTATCTTCCGTCGAGAAAATAAGAGCATCAGGCGTCTCAAATAATTGATCGCAATTGGCGCAAAGCGGATAATCAGAAAGATCACCTTCCTGATGCGCTAAGATCAGTTTTTTAGCCCTGGGATCTTCAAATAAAGAATCATACTTGCCATCCGAAACATTCCCCATCACCAATTGATTATTAAAATCAAAACAACAGGCTACCGCATCCCCGTTCCAGCGAATTTGAAGCGGACCCGATTCAGGCCTAAAACAGCCTTTGTGCCGCTTTTGCCCCTGCCGCAAATGATAAGTATTCATCCAATTATGCGCTTTCCAGACAGATAATTCGTCTACGGCGTTTTTCCAACGTTCGATAAACGCTTGCGTTTCATGCTCATTGCCCGGCTGATGAACATAGTAAATACCGACTTTTGGATACTTGCTGCCTATTTCTTTTTTGAGACGCATGAGACGTTCTACGTTCTCGACCACCTGGTCATAACCATCAAAACCCATCAGCTTGTGATATGTTTCCCGAGAGCCCCCAAAAATACTAAATCGAATGCTATCAAATTGTGTTTCAATCAGCTGCTGAGCATGTTTTTCACCCACGATGGAACCGTTGGTGTCGACATATGTGGTTAAACCCCGCTGTTTGGCATAACGGGTGCGATCAAAAAAGCGCTTGTCAATAAATGGTTCTCCAAAACTGGTAAGGGTAACATACTTCAAGCCTAACTTGATGCCTTCATCGACTAGCCGGCAATATAAATCAAAATCCATGATGCCTTTGGTCCTTGTCATCTCTTCGCGCGGACAAATGACACAATCATAGTTACAATGATTGGTCACTTCAAATCTCACTTCGGGATTTTTGAGTTTCATATAGCTGTTTTCTGTTTTTCAATAATCATTTCGGCTGCTTTAAATTCTTCTTCCGTATCAATATTCACAAAGTAAGCATCGTCATTGATCACCGCACGCCTGTCTTTGCCGTAGAACCCTTCTAAAGTTGTTTTGGCGTCATAGGTTTTGGGTAAATTATGCCGCCTAATCACATCACAATAACCGTCATGCTTATAAACCGGCGGCAGCAGCTGAGATTGATAATAAATATCAACCGTTTTACCTGGAATCAACTCCTCTACCCGGCCATCTTCTGCGATCGTTAACATCCAGTAAGGATGCCAATGCGCCACAGGCCTGATAGATCTGACGGAATCACAACCTGTCTTGATTACCATGTTAATACAGCGATCGATTAAATCATCTTTACGAAAAGGTGTCGTCGGTCTTAAAAATACAATGATATCAGGTTGATAACCTTCGTTTTTCTCAAGCCACTCAACCGCGTGTGCGGCAACAGGGGTGTCAGAAACACCGCCGCCGGAAATATTCTTTGGTCTGAGGAATGGAACCTCAGCACCGCATTCTTTGGCTATTTCAGCAATCATGTTATCATCGGTCGAAACAAGACAACGATCAATGTATTTAGACTGTTTAGCATCTTCAATGCTATATTGCAATAATGGCTGACCGCCCAAAAGGCGTACATTTTTACGCGGTAACCGTTCGCTGCCACCGCGAGCCGGAATCAATCCAAGCACGCATGGTTTTTGAAGACTCATGATTTCACTGCGACCTGTTCACCAACTTTAACTAACCTTTTTTCAGCCTGTGACCGCTCGACTGCTTGAATCACTGCCATGGTGTGCAACCCTACTTCAAGAGGGATCAGAGACTGCTGTTTGTTTTCCAAAATATCTAACAAATGCCGTGTTTGATTCAAATACATTTGGTTGTGATCGGTGCCGAAGGTGTATGTTTTTGATTTTTTAGTTTCACCGTCATAATGGGTCACGGATAACTGATAAACGTTCCAAAATAAATTGCCTTTTTCACCTTTGATATCAAGAAACTTTTTGTGCTCCCTTCCAAACATGTCCTGATGAACCGATCCGATCAGACCAGACTTAAAACGAACCGACATCTCGGCAAAATCGTCTGCCTCTACTTCTAGTTGACTGGCTTTGCCGTTAAAAGCAAACACTTCGTCAATCTCACCAAACAAATAATGGCATAAATCCAAAATATGACTTTGGTCTAAGAGCGATCCGCCTCCCATAGATTTCTTAGCCATATAAAAACTCCGGTAGTCTTCCCAGGGATGCCAGTCAGGCAAATATTCGCTAAATTCACCCCGAACCGACAAAATCCGGCCGATGACTCGCTGATCCAGCAATGCCTTGAGATGACGAACATGGTCAGAAAACCGAAACACATACCCCACCAAGGTTTTGATCTGCTTGGCTTCAATTTGTTTCGCAAGTTCCGACAATTCTTCGTCTAACTGATGAGCCGCCGGTTTTTCAATGAAGAGCGCCACGCCATGCTGAATTAATTGTTTCGCATGTGCCGTATGCAAAGAAGTGGGAGAGCAAATGAAAGCGCAATCAATTTTATCGGCACATAGTTCATCAATACTGCTCACCGTTTTGGTTAAGTTTAGCTTTTCTTTAGCTTCTTGACGTCTGTCCTCCCTTAAATCAACGCCGATAATGTCGGACGGTTGAACACCAAGGGCAATCAAATTGCGGCCATGTCTTTTACCAATCGAACCTAAACCAATTATGCCAAACTTCATAGACTCAACACTCCCTCTTTTTTAACCCGGTGAAAGGTTTGCTCAGACCATTCAAACACCGAAACACCTGCTTGGCCGCCTAAATGGTTGGCCGCAATTCCCACCTTGGTAAGGAAATCCAACGGGATGGCACTGCTCAGCCATTTACCTCTTCCGATCACTTGAAGTGGCAGTATATCATATTTTCCGGCAATGACTGCGCAGGTAAACGGTTGTGTGCCAAAAATATCTCCGGATGTTGTGATCATCAAACGATTGTTTGATTGAATTCGGATTGAAAATGACGGCGCCTGAGTTTTGCTCAATCGCAACACTTTCATCGCTGCTTCTGCCGCATTGGCATAAACCCATCTGACATTCTGGAATTTCTGAGCCGCGCGCGTAATGGTTTGGCAGGCATGTTGATGTATTTTGTCTTTCACATGATCTCTTCTGTCATGCTCGAAAAAAGCCAACACGGCATCCTCACCTTCTTGAGCGCGTTGAAATGCCTCAGTAATATCGGCTTCTGACAATTGGTGAACTGGAGAAGCCAAATCCGGACAGCGAAATACCCAGCGTCTTTGATTGCCGCTGATCTGGTAATCCTCGAAAGAAGGGTGATAAGGAAACCAGTCCCGTGAAGCGCGCGACCAATCACACACCTCTTTTAGTTTCTTTCCGTCAGATTCGCGGCGTTCCCAGTCCACATTACCGCTACAGTTTGAATAATCAAACGGAATCCACTGCTCCAGCCAATGCGATAAATCATTGTCTTCAATGCGACCCCCTGCCCTAAAGCAGGCTGGAAAGAAATGTTCATCCAAAACCAGGTGCGCCAGAATGTTGAGATATTCGTTGGTGTGAGTCCAATCACGGCACCATTCATTGCCAATTCCGCTGGGGGCCGGTTGGTGATAATGCCAATAAATGCCGTCCCCGTAGTTCTCAAAATTTTGTCCATGCGTTTCAAGATAATGCCTGTGCACAATGTTATACCCCATCGGCCGGTTGAACGGATTGGTTTTAAACCCGCTTAACGTTAAGATGAACCAACTATAAATTAACCCTTTCCCTTCCGAATCGGGATACTGACATCGATAGGCCTTGCTGGTCATATCTTTGATTAACGCATCCACGCGATCCCATGAATCAAGAATATCCGGCTTTCGCGGATCCTGAATAGGTCCTTCCGTGTCAATCGCACAAACCACGTACACTTTTCCAATACGGCTCATGCTTGCCTCTTAAAAAGTGACAAAAACTTATAGCCCATCATATTCTTCAAGATAATTGATTCAAACTTTTCCCTATCTTCGCCAGCAAGTAATTTTGAATCAAATGACGTCTCATAAGGATCGCCTCCTTCCAGGTAGCGCAGGACGGGGTCCAATTCTGGAATCAGCGAGGTTTGATAGATATTTTGAAGTCCAAAGGACTCGAATAATTGATTCAAACTGTCCGGATTGAAGCATTGCACACGGTTAAAAATAAAACCGGCACACTTCTCGCGCAGGACACGCATGGCAAAACTGTGAGAACTTCCGCTGATCAAAGCTAAAATAATACCGTTTTCTTTTAAAAGGCTTGCTGCTTTTCCAAGAACGGTTTTTAAATCTTGATGATATTCCAGCGAAGCCCAGAAAGTGATTAAATCAAATTTCTGAGTAGATTCAAAGTTAACCAATGACTGATTGAACACACTTAACCCAAAACGCTCTCTTGCCAAATCTGCGGCTTGTGCGGATAATTCAAGCCCGGTTACCTTCCAGCCCCGTTCTTCCATCAAGCGTAAAAAAATACCCGAAGAGCAACCAATGTCCAGCACGTGCTTCTCATTCATGGATTGGAAATAGGGATCTATCAGCTCAATAAATTTTTCGTATTTGGCTTTGTCAAAACTCATTTGTTCCGGATGGTTCAAAACCCGGTTCGCCCAAATGTTCCAGGCTAGAGAAGTGCGAAAGTGCTCCGCCAAAATATCGCTTTTCAGCTGCGGATTAATAAAAACATGTGTACAATCAAAACATCGGATAAAATGAAAGCCTTGTTTGGCAAATAACTCGTTAAACTGATTGCCGCCGCAAACCGGACAGGGCACTTTTTGAACATAGGCCCGATCTGCCTCATGTGTTTTCGAATTCAAGTAAGATTGCCATTCCGAATCTAAAGCACGGAAATGCTCTTTCTTGACTTCGGACAATGATTGTCTTTTTTGAGACGATGTTTTAATCATTTTAGGCTGACTGATTTCTCTACGCACGTTCTAAGAACTTCCGCAACGTACTGGCACATCTCTTCCGTCATTCCTACCCAGCAAGGGATATCAATGAAAGAATTGAAAATCTGTTCTGATTTGGCGTAATCACCTTCCCGGTAACCGAATAATTTCCTGTAAAGCGGCTGCAAATGAATCGGCGGAAAACTTAACCTCGAATCAACGCCCTTTTCCTTCATTTTCTTGACCACCAGATCACGGTTCACTTGAGGATCCAAACGCAGGCAATACATGTACCATGTGTGTCTCGTGACGTACTCGGGTACAAAGGGCGCGGTAATAAGCGGATGGTTTTGGAAAAGCTGCTGGTAATAAGAGGCTACCTTATTTTTTTCACTCATAATCCAATCGACACGCTTTAACTGCTCAATGCCAAATGCTGCCTGTAAATCCGTTAGCCGATAATTATGAGCTAATACTACATGCACATAGCGCTCCGACTGGCCTTGATTACGGATGATGCGGCACTGCTCGGCTACCTCGTCATCATTGGTAGTCACCAAACCCCCTTCACCCATGGTGAGGTTTTTGTTGGCGAAGAAACTAAAACTATGCGCCGGACATTGCGTGCCGACAGGTTTGTTTTTATAAACAGCGCCAAAAGATTCCGCGCTGTCGCTTAATACTTTTATCTTTTTGTTGCTAGCCCATTTTAAGATATCATCAAAATCGACGGGCATACCCTTGAGATCAACAGTCATGATTACTTTTGTTTTGGGTGTAATTCTTTTTTCAATTTCGGCCACACTCACATTAAACGTATCAGGTTCTGAATCGCAAAAAACAGGTTTGGCGTTGCAGTACAAAACCGCATTGGCAGAACTAATGTAGGAAAGCGTCGGGACAATCACTTCATCGCCCGGCTCCACGCCGAAAGCCAAAAGCGCCGCATGAAGCGTCGATGTCCCATTATTAAAAGCGATCGCGTGTTTCGCGCCCAAGTAAGAAGCAGCCATTTCTTCGAAAGCCTGAACCTTCTTCCCCATGCTGACCCAGCCCGATTTTGCCACTTCAAAAACGGCGTGGGCTTCTTCTTGGCCGACAAATGTATTTGCAATAGGAATAAAATCAAATTTCTTCGTGGTTATTTGTGACATAGTTTCTCCGTGAGTGCGCGTTGATACCATTCGATGGTTTTCATGAGTCCGTTGGTTAAAGACACTTTTGGGCAATATCCCATGGTTTTTAATTTATCAATGCAAGGTGAACGTCTGGGCGTGCTGCCCGGAGTCAATTCGCCGATTTTGATTTGAATTTTTATCTTTAAGCATTTCTCAATCGCCTCAATCAATTGAATAATCGAAATTTCTTCGTCTTTACCCACATGATAAATTTCGCCATCCGTACCTTTGTCGGCAACTGTTAAAATACCCTCGATCGCATCATCGATGTAACAAAACGCCCGTGTCTCCTGCCCATTTCCCTGAATCTGGAGTATGATTTCTTTTTTTTGAAATGCTTCACTGGCTTTAAAAATATTTTCAAGGAATTGCGGGATTACATGTTCCCATCCCATGGCCGGCCCATAAATGTTATGGGGTCTAAAAATTAACCGCTGCGTCTCGCCTTTCGGCAGATAATGCAGTGTCAGCAATTCGCCCATTAATTTTCCCCCACCATAAGAGTAGCGTGGGTTCTTTACATCAGGAATAATGGCAGGTACATTCTCTGGCGTGGGAATCACGGCCGCATTTTGATACACCTCAGAAGATGACGCGTAGATAAATTTTTTGACGCCATTGGCTTGCGCTGCTTCAATGGTGTTTAAAGTGCCTTTAATCCCAACTTCTAAAACCAACTTCGGTTGAGAGTAAAAATATTCCGTGCCGTTAATGAAAGCAAGATGAAAAACGGTTTGGATGCCTGACATGGCCTTATGAACCGATTTCGCGTCACGAATATCACCTTCCACCCAATCGATCTCAGATCGAACTGAAACCAAATTGGCCTCACTGCCGCGAAATTCGTTATCAAACACACGAACACGCTCCCCGCGCTTCACGAGTGCGCGGACTAAATGAGAACCGATAAAACCAGAGCCGCCTGTGACTAAAACATCAGACATTGCCAATGCCTCCGTAAACAATGCCCTTGATGCGCTTGATGTCCAGCGGATCAAAAATATGCCACGTATCAATAAACGCGGCAGGCGTACGCATGGTCGGGCACAACTGGAATATATTAATATCCTGGTAACTCGGGTGATTATTTAGAATCACCACCGCATCTGCCTGCTTAAAACCCTCTGCAAAAGAACTGACAGGCTGAATTCCTAAATTCTTAATTTCACCGGATGAGAGCACCGGATCAAAACCTTTCACATTGCTTTTGTTGGGTAACATATTCAAAAAAGCTACGGATGTGGAATCTCTGGTATCACTGGTTTCTGGGAATCCCTTAAAAGCAAAACCAATCAAGAACAACCGTGCTGTCTCAATCTTTTTATCGATTTTCTTTAAAAGTCGGTTCAAGGTTTTATACACGCCTTCAGGCCCCGATTCATTAACGGCGCGGGCACTTTTGATAACAACCGGATCAATGCCGTATTCCTCAAAAACATTCATCAAAATATAAGGATCCTTCGACAAACAAGGTCCGCCGACGCCGGGCGACGGCCTGGGAATAAAATTGCGGCTATAACCATGATTGAGCGCTTCGATCAGCTGATTTAAATCCAAATCCATTTGTTCACACAAACCAGCTAATTGATTCACAAAAGCAAATTTATGGTCACGGTATGAATTATCGATGAGCTTACAAATTTCTGCTGCTTCGAGAGATCCGACGTTGATGACGGATTTGGTGATGTAATTAAACAAACGAGCCGCTAGTTCCGCCGCTTTTGATTCATATCCTCCGATAATCTGGGGGTTCACTCTTAATTCCTGAAGCGCTTTGCCTTCAATCGTTCGCTCAGGCGCAAAGGCCACATAAAAATCCTTACCGGCCGATAAACCCGACTTGGCTTCTAGAATGGGGATCACGTTTTTGCGCGTACAACCCACCGGAACCGTTGAACGCAAAACAACCAAATCACCTGTTTTTAAGCTTTGGCCCACTGACGCAGCCGCGGCTAGCAAATGATCCAAATTTGGTTTCTTGGTTGTTTTATCAACGGGCGTACCAACAGCAATCATGTAGACATCGGCTTGATGTTCCGGTAACACGTTTGTAAATGTTAGGTTGCGGCCGGCAAACAAATCGAGATATTTCTGCAAACCTTTTTCATAGAAAGGCGCCTCGGATCGATTGAGGGATTCGAGAAGTGTTTTATTGACATCAAATCCTATCACTTTAAAACCCACATCCACCAAACTCACGGCAAGGGTTAATCCCACATAGCCCATTCCCACCACAGCAACAGTTTCTAACTGACTATCCGTTAGTCCCTTTTTTTCCTTAAACGAATGGTACTTCACCACTCGATGCTGCTCATTGACGATAGGGACCACGCGAATGCGATCACTGACAAAACGCATCACTTCTTCAACTTTGCACTGATCGTTTACAAACACGGGGTCCTTTTGCATCCACCGATCAATGGGATCGTTGAGTTCGGCTCCTTGAATTAAAGCGCGGCGGACATCGCCGTCACTAATCACACCCAACAGTCTTTGGTCTTGATCTACGCAAATCAAAATACGTTCGCGGGTTTCTTCTAGTTGCTTAAGTGCTTCCAAAAGAATGGTGGTTGAAGAAATTAATAAGTCCTGCACATCTTTTTCAATGACATTTTTACCGTTCATGACACATAATCCTTTACTAACTCATAGCAATCTTTGATTTGCTGTTCGTTTAATTTGCGCGGCTCAATGCAAATCTTGGTTAATTCACCGTGCAGCCTTGTACCTGTTTGGCGAAACCGTTTTAGAACATTTAAACACCACGAATCTTTGCGCAATGTCCAATGAGAATCATGCCGGCCATCATTTTCCGATAAATGCACTTCATAAATTCGATCACCATACTGAGAAATCAAACGGTCTAGGAAATCATCCCGGTCAAAGCCGTATAAACTTGATGCGATGGTTAAATGTGCCAAATCAATCAAAATACCAATGTTAGATTCTTTAAAGAGCGGGGACTCAAAAACCCTTTCAAATTCATCTGCCGTGCATAAAATCGATTGGTCTTGGCCATTGGGTGAAGGAAATAAGTTTTCTAAACCAATAAAAAATGATTGACCATTTGATTCGACATTCAACTGATGATAAAATTTCGGGAAAGTCGACATAAAGTACTCAAGCCCGGCTCGGCGTCCCTGATCATCCTTTCCGTAAAATTCAAACATACCATCTTGACGTTCACTACCGTCACGTAAATAACCGGGATGAAAACAATACAGATTTACCCCCGTTTTTCGACCCAACTTGACGGCATTACCAATCAATGAACTCGAAGCCTGATAGCGTAACGGGTCTCGTGAAATCATGTTGAGCACGATACTTTTCTCTGGCGCAGGAAAATAGTTATGGAAAATAAACTTTACCCCTTCAGCTTGATATGATTGAATGAGTTTCGCTAAATCTTGGAGTGAAAGGTAAGGATGCGGTGCGCTTATTTCAATATGCGCAATCCCCATCTTCTGATACACATCGATGACGTGCCGTAAATCGCGCGTACTTGAATCCAAACAAGCAGTCGAAACATAAATTTCGTTTTGCGGTTTAGACATTTTGTTTCACCAATGCTTTGGCGGGAACGCCCACCCAAGTTAAACCTTTTTCAGTGATGTCTTTCACCACCACGGCTCCCGCCCCAAGACATGTTTGACCGGCAATCTGAATGTTCTCGATGACAGAAGTGTGAATTCCGCAGAAAGTTTGTTGCCCTAAGCGGCATCTTCCTGCTATTACCGTTTGCGGTGATAAATAACTGTGCGCCCCGATTTCCGAATGATGTTCCACTACTGTCTGATCATGCAGAAGTACATTTTTGGCAAGTTTGACAAAAGGCCCCACCGCCACGCCCGGGAAAATAAGACTACCCTCTTCAATCTGAGCCGTTTGACTGATCTGTGCGGATGGATGAATGAAAGTAATAAATCGACACCCGATCGATTGATATTTTTCAAATAGCAGAGCGCGAAGCTTAATATCTGAACCAATTCCCATTGCAAACAAAGTATTTTTGAATGTTTTTAATTTTTGACTCAGGAAATCTTGATCGTTCCCCAAATAAGTTAGATCCAATTGACTCTTTTTAACATCCGTATAACCCACGAACTCATAAGCAGAGGTTTTACGTAACAATTCGGTCACACAAAGTGCATGGTCGCCGCCTCCGATGAGTATGATTGATTGTTTAGCCATCAAGATCTTCCTGATAAATCATTTCAAACTTATTTTTTGCTTTGTTAATCCGTTTCCCGATGATTTGATCAACCGCCAGTGGCGAAATACCTGTTGCAGGCCGCATTGTCCACAAATTGTCGGCCGATAAAACAGCCCCTGCTTCTAAATTTTCCTTGGCCACTAAACTTTTTTGCATGTGAACTTTAACAGCCTTCTCAGAAGCCATCACTCGTTTCAGACCGTCCCCCAAACATTTTTCGGCTCGGCGGATCTGGCCAATATAGTTTTGCAATTCAGGCGGTGTAAAAGATGCTTGATGATCCGGTCCGTCTGCTGATTTATTAAAAGTAAAATGCTTTTCAATGATTCTGGCACCCGCTACAACTGCATAAGCCCCCATTTCAATTTCATCCGTATGATCCGAAAAACCAACGGGGCACTCGTAAGCTTGTCGCAGGCTTTGAATGCATTTAAGATTAGCCTCTTCAAGGGGCGCCGGATAATTAGAAATACAATGCAAAAGCGCGATACGCCCATTGCCGGGCACGCCAATGGCTTGCATTGATTGTCTTAATTCTTCCATTTCTGTTACCCCAGTCGAAATAATTAAAAAAGCTGGTAATTGATTTAAATATCTTAAAAAAGGGATGTTGGTTGTGTCGGTTGAAGCTACTTTCAGTACAGGCAAACCTAGTTTGATTAACAAATCAGCACTCATGGGATCATAAGGAGTAGAAATAAAATCAATCCCAACCTCTAAGGCATACTTTTGAAGTAAGCGATGTGAGGCCTCGCTCAATTCAACCTTTTTAAGCATTTGAAATTGGTTTTCGGATGGTTGTGTATTTTGGTGTTGATAAGGCATTTTTGGTTGATCTTGGCGAATCAGCAACTCGGTCTTAAACGTCTGAAACTTGGCTGCATTCGCACCGCATGCTTTTGCTTCACGAATTAAGTATTTCGCTTTTTCCAAATCGCCGCAATGATTAATGCCTATTTCGGCAATCACATAAACCGAACGCGCCAGGCAGTTTAAAAATTCGTTTTGATTTTTCATGACAAGTAACTTTCCACGACGTTTTCTTTTTTCTCAACATCAATCAAAGGATCATGCAAATAATGGTAGAGCGATTGGCCATTCGTATTCAAAATAGATTGAACAGCATAATCAATTCTTTGGGCAAATGAAAATTCATCCTGGTAAGCAATGCTGTTTAAATGGCTGCGGATGATGTGCGCTCGGTGCTCGTTTTCCGAAAACGATAAGGCTTGCCGGCATTTGGCCAATAAGTCGGATGGTGAAAATGAATTAAAAACACCCGGAACTGCATGGTAGAACTGATTCGTTGCCATATCATAGCGAATGCTGTATTTGGCATGGTCTTTCCCCACAAAGGAAACTACCACGCTGGGCACCCCGCAATAAAGCGCTTCTGCCACGAAAGTCGAAATGGGTGCGATTAAAATAGACGAGATGGAAAGAATTTCTCGATTGTATGCATAACTTCGTTCGAGGCGCTCTTGATGGCCCGTCATGTATGCTTTCTCTTCAATGTGACGGCGGAAACGTTCTTTCATTTGGGGATCAAGATAAATATGTTTGTAATGGCGTTCAAAAAAATTGGGCTCGTTTTTGGTAAACTGCCGGTAAGGATGCGGCCTGTACAAAACGCAACAATTTGGCAGCTTCCCTTCTTCGATAAACTTTTCCAATAAGTCCAACAAGCCGACTTCGTTACCGACGTGTGACACACCTGCGAAAAACAAAACTTTTTTACCCAAAGGCAATTGCAATGTCCGCCTAATTTCTTCACTGGGCCGTTTGGGCGGCTCTCTAAGCACTTCACCAAACGGACAACCCATGAGAAATATTCTGCGCTTTGGAATCCCCTGTATCAACTCGGCAAACATGGCTGATTGATATCCCCACGCTCCCAAATAATCCATTTTGTACGGGAGAAGCCCCCGATGTGGGATGTTGTCCCAACCGACCTGCAAATAAAGCGTCGGGATTTTTCTTTTTTGAGCAATTTTAATAGGATCGATGTCATAAGCCGAATAACCGCATAACATGCCGATGATTAGATTTGGTTTAATTTCATCTACTAATTTTGCAAGTGTTTTATCCTCACCCATCCACTGCTCAATGAATTGAAGTAAAAAACTGGTCCATCGGTAAGAAAAACCCGGCAAGTAAAAGAAAAGGAACCGATAAAGCCAGTTTCGCTGCTCCATGTCCATTTGAAAAATGCGTTTAAAAGAATCCCCGAAAGACTTGGTGGCCCGCCGATGACCCCACATGTTAAGAAACATCATCCAAGAGCGTTTGCGCTTAATGGGTTGATCCCATGCCATCACACGCGTAAAACCTTCTGTTCTCACATCATCAATAAAAACAGCACGTTTGTTATAGACCAAGTAAACATCAAAATGCTTCTGCAATTCCGAAAACGCATTGGCTTGCGAAAACGGGTAAGCGGCGGGATTGGTCGGCAGAAAAACAAGTATCTTTTTTTCCATCAAATGTGACATCGGCTTAGAATTAATTTCCGGTTCTTTAAAAATCGAAACCAAGTGAGCGGATGCTTGAGGGCTTGTTTGGCGGAAGCAAACACAATATCAACCTGAGGTCGCTTGGCTTTCCCTTTTTCAATCACACAATAGCAATGATAAATCGTTTCGTCAGGATCATACGCATCTTCCGGTGCCACATAGTTATGCGCGTGATTCAATTGTTTCGCTTTTACCAAGGGAACATGCGGTGATAATTCAACGTGAATCGATCGAATATTACCGCAGGATAAAATCGTGTTGATGATGTCCGCAATATTCATCAAATTCATGAAATATTTTCCCGTTATTTCTTTGCCGTCGTCCGAGAACTGCACAAAATAAGAACGGTCGATGTCCGAAACGGTGGGATGAAACGTGCGGGAGCGCATATGGAGAATGCCTTTCTTCTTAAATAGAGAAACGGCTTTGCGGATACAGGCCAAAGGCTCCGGCATGTGGTGGATGGAATTTCTTTCGTGCAAATAATCGTATGTGGTCGGAAATTCGGTCGTCGGAAAATTACCTTGAATCCAGTTGGCTTGCGGGTAAAGCTTTCGGCAATTTGAAATGCCTTCTTCTGAGATATCAGTTCCGGTATAACGCTTACGGAGATCTATCCCTTTGGTGAGCAACCATCGGTAACATTGGCCCATGGACGAACCAATTTCAAGCACGGTTTCTTGTGATCGCTTGATTCCGTTTAAGGTGTAAGGTACATCCCGTTCACTGAAGCAAATCCCTTGGCCATACTTAGTCCGATAAAGTTCCCCGCCCCATACCTTTTCTACTTTTTGCTCATAATAATTCACTTTATCATCAACCTTCATGTCAATTTTTCTCCTTTGAGAGTCGAATTAAGAAGCCTTAGGTGTTGATTGGATCAAGGTATCTCATAATAAGAGGGTAATATCATATTATAATAGGGACCCACAGGCAAGGAGAACTGTACACCAAAAGGGCAGAGGTGGCAACTCCCCAGTCTAACCATATACTAAAACAAATTTAAGGTGGAATCGTATGGGGCTGTCAACATCATCAAACATACGGTAAACCAGGTGCCGCAAAGAATTACCTTCTGATGCACTCCCCTTGACCGAAAGAGCAGAAACTTGTAGCATAATAAAAAAGACGTGTTTCTTCTGATTGAGAATTGATGATTTCATACCAAAAGCGGTTAAAAGAACGAATTAAAGTTTCTAAAGCGTGGACGGATTTCCTCCTGAAAAGTGGGCGGCGAGAACGCGTATTTGATCCTGCTGAAATCACTCAATTTCATCTTCAATCGCATCCGCAGGCACAACTGGTTTTACCTCAGCAATTAACTCCCTGCTTGTTCCAAGCTTATTATGGTCAAGTCGATGCTCAAACGATTGTGCCGAATGAAAACACGCCTTGTGCACACTCGTTTGTACCTTATTTTTGTGGAACCACCTATCCGATTCTTTACAATTTCTTTGCACGAAATTATGGTATTCGGGATCCGATTCTCTATCGTTTTATCATTTTAAACGAAGGACATCCGGTTTGGTTAAGTCAGAAAATCATAGCGGCTGATACTGTTTTCCTGTTCGATGATCCCGGTTTGAGTGAAAAAACACTTCCGCCCTATGGCGTTTTATTGGTTCAGGCATTTCATCCGCGTATCAAAACCATTGCAAACCAGTTACGTTATTTCGGGTGCTATCTCAATGAGAACCGAACCATTGTATCGGGTGTTCATTCACTCCCACCGCCTTTGCATGGTGTGAGCAAAACTTTAAAACCATCGTACCGAAGTTTTGGTCCGATTGATGCCAAGATTTTTTATCACACGTGCCGAAACTCGATGGTGCCTGCATCAGGCATGACACACAACGGAAACCACTTAGTCCCACTTTCGGTTTCTACCAAACTCATTGGTAACACAGGTTTTATGACCATTCATTCAACCGATGAGACTTGCCCTTCCAGCATTTGGCATGAGGGTCCGACTGACAACCGCGTAACCGAAAAAAAGAACGGTGCAAAACAAATCTATCCCTTACAAACCGCTTTTGCAGTGCCTGATTTTAAAACACACGCCCCGCTGATCTTAATTCAAGCTTCACAAATTGGTTTTCAGCCCTCTGAAGTTGAAATTAAAGCTTTGGACAATCAAAATCAGCCTCTGAGTTCAAAGATAATTAAAATTCAAGAGAGCCAAACCACCATCGATTTAATGGAAGTATTCTCCGACGCTCCTCTGAACGGATTGATTAACTTTATTGTGGATTTCAAACGCAATCGCGGTGAATTTGAAAAAAATCCGGCGTGTTATTTGCATCTTTACTACCGAACCGGCAAAGCCTACGCCGATCAGGTGCACTCTCACTTTAGTATTGGATATGCCAATGATCCTTTGCGAAAACCTAAATCATATCGCTGCCGCAAGTTTGCCCCCATCACCAAAAACCTTGGTTTAAAACATCTCTACAGCATTATTGGTGTCGGTGGCAAAACGAACCTCGGTGAAAACATGTACGTTTATTTACGTATTTTGACTGATACGCGTGCTGAGCGTGTTCTCAAAATCGCTTTAAAACCGCAGGGTGTGACGAATATTTCAGGTGAGAAAATTCTGGAATCAATTAACAACGACATTGACCGTGTCGGCATTGTTCAGCTTGAATATGATGATACGAATTACAATGCTTCGTGGTTTGCCTTAAGTGAAAAAAGCGGACACTTGTGCGTTGATCATTTCACGGGCGGTTAAACTTTTTGCCGTTTCTCCATGCACTTTTAATTCAGAATGCCCGATTGCCGCCCCGGCGTGGGGATGCTCCCACCGAACATATGTTCGATTGAAATGCTGTGATCTGATTGCCGTTTGATCACATGAAAACCCTGCAGAAAAGCATCATTTGAACGCACCCACACCGCATAGGCGCCGCGGGTTTGTGAAATAGACAATTCCCTGATCAAATCGCTTAACCAAAACATCATCACGGTTTGGGGACGTATTGACCGCCTCGCGACAAAGCGATCACCCTTTTCTGTATAAACATCGATCTCACAGTAAATGGTCCGATGATAGCCCTGCTGGGCAGAAGCATGTATGACCACAAACAGTGTATCGTGTTTCTGATCATAAACACCCCTTCCAAACACATCCGTAGTTTGCAGAAAACAGTTCGTATATTGAATTGAACGAGGTTTTAAAGGGTCTAAGTAAAAAGGCACATTTTGCAAACCGGCCCCAATGGCTGTCGTTGTTAGATAAGGATTTCTTTTATGTTTTAATGCAGCCATCATGGCAAATTGATACGGAATTAATTGGACACCCGGGGCAGGCGTCACCATCAGCATGCCTTCATGAAGCGGAATATGCTTTTCTCTCATCCATTCGTTCACATTGAAAAAAACTTTCTCTTCGTAGTCAAACCGCTCTTCCGCCTCATGAATGATTTGCCCCTCTTGATTAAAAAAGGTCAATTTAAAATCATTGATAGGATAATCACATTCTGCCTGATGACCTAAAATGGATTCAATTTCCATTGCCGCAGGGAAAATGGGGTAACTCAGCTGCCACGGATGCAGCCGAGCGGCCGAAAGCCGCTTCAATTCAGCAGCCGTGTAAACTTTTCCGATGGTGTTTGCCGGTTTAAAAGGATTGCCGCTTTTCTCTCCGGCATATGTTTTGCCGGTTGCATGGTAAGTGTCAACCCAGCCCGCTTTCCCTTTTTCCTGATGGTAATAATTGGGACGATGAATGCTCTCCTTTGATTTGATCAATAAACGGATGGCAGATGCCCCATTGGTCAACACATCACTGAAAAGTTCGTTAATATCTGCTAAAATCATTTCACCTCGGCGGATAGTCTGAAGCGGTCTTTCAATCGACATCCGTTTATTAGCCTGAGTGTACTCAAGAATAGCGGTTGGCTGTACCTTTTTTGCACACCGAAAATTAAAAACAGAAGCAACCAGACGTAAATCTTTTTGAGTATCAGGAATATAACCACGAATAAAACACACGTCATGACCAAATGTTCCAAAACCCGATTGATGATTCGTCGCAATTGAATCTGCACTCACATAATCAACCCACATATGAAAAAAAGGTTTAATGGGCGTGGTGATGCTCTCTAATTCAAATTCTATTTCGATGTACCCTTGAAAATCTCCCAATTGAAAATTGTTTCCATTAATTGTTTTTGTACCATCCGGAGGAATCATCCATTGACCAGAAGCGACCTGTTCACCTTGGAGCGTCTTAATACAGTAACGCAAATCAATGGGAAATGTAATGTCATACAACCGGTTCAAATAATGGTGAATATAGATTTGAGTTGCCACAGACCCCGAAAAAAAATCCACATATGAGTAATAAGCAACGGTTTTGGCCATTGAAAGCCGGACGACAATTTGGCTTTCCTTTTGATGATTAAAAAGGAAATGATTGAGCATATAACCGGTCATGGGATTGAGTGACATGACGAGCCAACCATCCATATCATCAAAAGACATCTTTTCTCCAATGGCCTTTACAATCTTATTGCCTATTTTATCTCCGACAGTGCGCAAATCGAATGTATAGTAATCGACAGGCTCAAAAGGCACATGATCCGAGAGACGGAGATATTGACTCGTTTGATCCAAAAGAACCGCAAATCGTTTAACTTGATAGCGCTTCAGATAAGAACAAATTTCATCTTTCGTGCGGATACACTTTTTTTGTTGGCGAAGGGCTGCTTGATGTTTTAATTGCAGTAAAGACGTCTTGCCAAAGGAGCGCAAACCCGGGTGTTGGGAGAGAAAACCTGTTTTGGAGGACTGGCGCGCGCGTTTTTCAATCCATTCAAGCATCCCAAACATGAAAAACAGCCTCCTTCACTGACGCATGAAACCATTCCATACACGATTAATAGGGTCGGTATTTTTTATCTTGATGGCGGGTAATCGCAACCCCATCAATTTCAACTAACCATTCAGGCCGACAAACCGGTGCATGCAACAGTTGGTAAGGAACATCAATGGCCATGTTTTCTAAATAGGATTGCACCGATGAGGCATCGCCGACATCGCGCAAATAAACATTCATCAATGCCAAATCACCCAAAGAGGCATTCCCCCGCTCAAGCAATGCTGCAATATTCTCGAATGTCCTATCAAGCTGTTTGGAAATATTGCCTGGATGCAATACTCGCCCTTCTGAATCAATGCTTGCGGTCCCCGAAAGATGGATATGCGTGCGATCACCAAAAAATACTTGGGCGGCGCGTTCGAAAGTAACGCCATATTCATGCGGTGAATTCATCATATGAGGAACATCCAATTGGACCATCTGACCGGGAGAAAGACCTTTTATTGCAATCACATCCATTAAGAAATCCAAATGTGGGCAGAATGATTTTCCTTCAATACCGGTACTGGCGAGAAATCGAGTGGCAGGTGTTAAACCTTCCCTGATAAAAACCTGTTTTCTTGCTTCTACCATTGATTTGTAATATTTATCCACATCCCTGATATAAATCCAGGTGCGCACCACATCATTCGATAATGATGAAGAAATTTGATCTAGATCGGCAATTAGCGCATCAAATGATTTCGTGGTTTGCTGAAATACATCTCCGCCTTCTTCGCAAGTCCCCCATCCCAAATTCGCCAGCCACATATAGTCGTAACCTTGATGGGAGATCCGAAGGCCGTTGGCATGGCATCGGTTTTGAATGGGTAGTTTTTGCCTAAATACATCGCTGGAAAAGCGCACGTGATAAGACTCAAGTGCTACCTTTGAATCCGGCAAAGCACTTTGCTGAATAATGGAAGTGGCTGCACCCGCGTAATCATGCGGCTGTCGGTAAATCGCTGAGTCAAACAGTTCCATGAATTGATTGACGGCATCGCTTAAGAAGAAACGGCGAAAAACTTCAGTGTTCTGATTAAGACCCAAGTCTTTTAAAACCGAATTGTAGGTAAGCTCTAATTGCTTAACTTGGTCCGAAAAGGACAAATCAGGAATGCCTTTCATGGTGATGTATATTTCCTTACTTCCCACACCATTTTCAAAGGTAGAAACTTTAATCCGATTATGAGCAACCGATTGATTCATAAGAATAGATTATAAATTATTAGTCATTAATTTGATTAATAACTTGAGTTCTGCAAATTTTAGGTAACCAATGACAATTGTCTCTTTAAAACAAATGGCTTCCAGCCGAAATCTCCTATGCCGACCAAGGCAAGGAGGGCGTGGAAGCCATGAGAACCGAAGTTCCCAGAAAAGTTTCGACTTATCTTTCCTATTTCTTGACTGTTCTGGCCAAGCCGCAGAGAATTCATTTCTTGGTTTATCTGATCGGCTTGATTTGGCTGATCAAGTTTCACTCGACTCGGGAAATCGCAAGCCAGTTTGCCAGGACCCTGCCCGACAACCTGCAACGCTTTTTGAATGGCTCGCCAAAGAAACAAAAACATCTTCAGGAAACCGCTCAGAAATTCTTGGTCTCGAGAGCCAACAAGGCCAAAGAAATTCTGGTGGTGATCGACGACACCACTTGTGCGAGAGAAGGCAAGAAAATCGAAGGATTGGGAGTCCACCACTCGGCGGGTGGCTTGGCGAAGGGCCAATGCGCTGTCACCTGTGTACTGAAGATTGCAGGCGAGTGGCTGGCTTGGACAATTCAAGGATACAGGCCCAAGGCCGCGTGTCCCGAAGGTACGTTCAAAAGCAAGGTCGAATTGGCGCAAACCATTCTTCAAGACCTTCGTCAAAAGCTTCATACTTCCGTTACCGTTCTGATGGACAGCTGGTATGCTTGCGCTCCGATTCTTCTTCCGATTATCGAAGCGGGGTGGACGTTTGTGGCTGCGATCAAATGCAACCGGATTCTGGAGATCAACGGCAAAAGAACCGTCATCCGTCACCTGGCCAAGGGACCGAGGACTTACAAGACCGTCCGTCTTTCCAGAAACCGAAAGCTCAAGGTTTCCAAGAGAATCGTTTACCTGCCCAAGATTGGAACCGTGCTTCTCTTTATCACGAAAGGCGGAGCGAAGGAAACCAGGTTTTTGATTACGAACAGCCTCTCGATGAGCGAACCCGAGATGGTTCGACTTTACCGCCAGCGTTTTGGAATCGAAATCTTTCACAAGGACATCAAACAACACCTGGCCTTCGGCCACGTGTTTATGCGTTCCTGGCAGGGCGTCCAAACACACTGGACGATTGTCATGATCGCCTACAACTTGATCACCTTGACGGTTCCAAAACATCTCAGGGGTTTTCGTCAGAGGATTCGTCATTTCAGAAACACCGTTTTGCATCAGCATTTGCTTAACACCGTATGAAATTTGCAGAACTCAAGTTA
>Ga0210019_1000153_pt1 | contig 93033 bp, 101 predicted proteins | sample CryGeyCG2114_020_2_FD_183969 | JGI IMG/M metagenome (GOLD analysis project Ga0210019, IMG submission 183969) | Groundwater microbial communities from aquifer - Crystal Geyser CG11_big_fil_rev_8/21/14_0.20 (SPAdes) (version 2) | ecosystem: Environmental > Aquatic > Deep subsurface > Groundwater ...
TTTTGTGGTTTTTTATGATAAGCCTTTCATTAAATTTGAGCGGATTTTGGAAACTGCCCTGTCTTATGTTCCCAGCGGTATAACTCAATTTATTCAAGCTATCCCGCTTTGGCTTAAACAGAAACTTTGGATTTCTGAGATCATTAAAAAAGATCTGAATTACAACGGCAAGATTTTGTTCTGCGAACATCATGAATCACATGCGGCTAGCGCATTTTATCCTTCTCCATTTAAGGAAGCGGCATTTTTGACTATGGACGGAGTAGGGGAATGGGAGACGGCAAGTTTCGGAGTAGGTAAGGGTAATGAATTAGATATCAAGTATTATCTTCGTTTTCCGCATTCGTTGGGTTTATTGTATTCAGCATTTACTTATTATTGCGGCTTTAGAGTTAATTCAGGCGAATATAAGCTGATGGGGTTGGCTCCGTATGGCGAGCCTGTCTATAAAGATCTGATTTTAAATGAGCTTATTGATCTTAAAGGCGATGGTTCTTTTAAAATGAATATGAAATATTTCGGTTATTGCAATAGCCTACATATGACAAACAATAGATTTGACCGTTTATTCGGGGGGCCTGCCAGAAAGCCCGAGACAAAGATCGCTCAAAGATATATGGATGCAGCTGCTTCAATACAGGAAGTAACTGAAGAAATTATGCTTAGAATGGCAAGGCATGTTCATCAAGTTACCGGCCAGGATAATCTTTGTTTAGCCGGAGGTGTAGCTTTAAATTGTGTGGGAAATGGCCGGATCCTAAGGGATGGGCCGTTTAAGAATATCTGGATTCAGCCGGCTAGCGGGGATGCAGGAGCTGCATTAGGTGCAGCACTGTTAATTTGGCATAAATATTTAGGAAATGATCGTATTGTTGATGATAAGCATGATTTACAAAAAGCTTCATTATTAGGGCCAGCTTATGATGACGCTTATATTGAGAAATTTCTGAAGGAATCTAATATTTCACATAGGCGACTTGATCAGGACGCTATCGTTAAAGAGGTGGCGGATTTAATTGCAGAAGAAAAAATTATTGGTTGGTTTCAGGGGCGTATAGAGTTTGGCCCCCGGGCATTAGGCTCAAGGAGTATTATCGGAGATGCTCGTAATCCTGACATGCAGTCGAAAATGAACTTAAAAATTAAATACCGTGAATCATTCCGGCCGTTTGCCCCCACGGTTTTAAAAGAAAAGGTCAATGAATGGTTTGATTTGGATGGTGACAGTCCGTATATGCTCTTAGTTGCTTCGGTTAAGGAGGAAAAAAGGATTTCAGCTTCCGTAAAGAATGAAATCGGCTTTGAGAAACTAAAGAGCCTTCGTTCAAGGATTCCTGCGGTTACACATATAGATTATACGGCTAGAGTTCAGACCATCGCTAGAGAAGACAACTCAATTTACTATGATCTTATAAATCAATTCTATCAGAAAACCGGATGTCCGGTTATAATCAATACTTCTTTTAATGTAAGGGGAGAGCCTCTGGTATTAACTCCGGAAGATGCCTTCAGGTGTTTTATGCGCACAGAGATGGATTATTTGGTTTTAGGTAATTTTATTCTTGATAAAACTCAGCAGAAACCTCTGGAGAGAGATTCTAAATGGAAGAAGGAGTTTGAGCTTGACTGAGGTGAAGAACGCCGATGTAGGAAAATTCAAGAGTTTTGGTATAACCATGGGGGTTGCTTTTTTGGTTATAAGTTCGATCTTGTTCTTTAAACATAAAAGTGTCGTTGCATATGTGATAGTATCCGCAGTTTTCTTTTTAATTGCTATCGTAATTCCTAAGCTGCTTAAGCCGCTCTATATATTTTGGATGAGATTAGCTCTTGTTTTGTCTTGGGTTAATACCAGGTTAATACTGTTTTTGTTATTCTACTTAATCTTTACTCCAATCGGGTTGATAATTAAGATTTTGCGCATAGATTTATTGGATAGGAAAATTGATAAGACGAAGGGAACATACTGGAAAGATAAAGAAAAAAAAGAGTTCGGGTTGGCTTCTTATGAGAGACAATTTTAGGGAGGGGAGATGGGTAAATTGGGAATCTTAAGGGAACTGTGGGAATTTTTACGCGTAAGGAAGAAGTGGTGGTTAGCTCCGATATTGATCATGCTTATTCTGTTAGGCTTGTTGATATTTTTTACTCAGAGTAGCGCAGTGGCACCGTTTATTTATACGCTTTTCTAATTTATGATCAATAAGGATAAGATAAAAAATATTTTAGTAGTTCGCACTGACCGGTTCGGAGAGTTTCTGCTGAATATCCCTGCGTTAAGGGCATTAAAAGAAACCTATTTGCAGGCAAAGCTTACTTTGGCAGTAAATTCAGCGGTTTGCGAACTGGCAAGCGCGGTTGAATGTGTTGATGAGGTTTTAGTTTGGGATCAAATTAAAGGAAATTTAAGAAGATATAAATTTGATTTATGCGTTATTTTAAATCCCCATAAGGAGTCACACTTAAAAAGTTTTTTAGCCGGGATTCCTGTGCGGGTCGGCTATGATAGGAAATGGGGGTTTTTGCTTACGCATAAGTTAAAAGATATTAAAGACCGGGGTAGCCGACATGAGGTTGATTGTAATTTAGAGTTAGTTAGCCTGATCGGGGCAACTACTCAGAATAAAACACTGACAATTAAGGTTAACGAAGATCTTTTTCCGGAATTCGCCGGCAAACGGATAATAGCAATCCATCCTTTTACCAGTGATGCGGTTAAACAGTGGCCGCTTGAGCGCTTTGAAGATTTAGCGCTGCGCATTAGGCAGGAATTGAGCCTGATGGTTGTTATGGTAGGGTTATCCGTAGGTAGTCCGTATTTTAAGGGTGATGTTATCAACATGGTCAATAAAACTACGTTACCGGAATTAGCTGCTTTATTGAAACGCTGTTCTTTGCTTGTTTCCGGCGATAGCGGGCCGATGCATTTGGCTGCGGCAGTGGGGACGCCGGTAGTGGCGTTATTCAGAAATGACCTGATTGGTAAAACTGCCAAGCGTTGGGGGCCGTGGGGAGAAGGGCATACTGTAATTGAGAAGAGTAACCTTAATGATATAACTGTAGAGGAAGTGTTTAATATAATAAAAAATGAGGTTAAAAGATGAATTATGCAGTAATTTTGGCAGGAGGAGTAGGCAGCAGGTTTTGGCCGTTCTCCAGGGAGCTTGAGCCGAAGCAGTTTATGAAGATTATTGGAGAGAGTAGCTTGCTACAGGCAACTATCAGGCGCTTAAAAGGGGTAGTTGAGCCTTCCAATATTTATATTGTAACGAATAATATCTATTTTTACGAGGTTAAAACGCAAATCGCTAAATTTCGTATTCCTGATAAAAATATCATATTGGAGCCGCAAGGAAAAAATACCGCTCCTGCTGTAGGATTGTGCGCAAGGTTAATCAGCGGGATAGATAAGGATGCCGTACTTATGGTGTTGCCTTCGGATCATTATATTAAGAATACTGATAATTTTAAGCGGGCACTGAATAAGGCGGTTGCTTGCGCGAAGCGAGATTTTCTGGTTACGATTGGAATTAAGCCGAATGCGCCGTCTACAGGATATGGATATATTAAAGCCTGGGAGAAAAAAGAGGGATATCTTAAAGTTGAGAAATTCCTGGAAAAGCCAAATTTAAATAAAGCAAAACAATATTTCAAGAATAAAAAATTCTTCTGGAACAGCGGGATGTTTGTTTGGAAGGCAAGCGTATTATTGGAAGAGATTAAGGCCTATCTACCGGATTTATACAGGAATTTAGGGCAGATTAAATCAGTAAATGATATTCCTAAAGTTTGGCCGGCGATTAAAGCGATTTCCGTTGATTACGGAATTATGGAGCATTCTCAGCGCATTGCACTCATTCCGGCTGATTTCTATTGGACTGACCTTGGCAGCTGGGATGCATTATCCGAGATATTCCCTAAGGATAAAAAAGGAAATATTTCTAACGGAGATATTTTAAATTTAGATAGCCACGGCGTGTGTGTATTTTCCAGAGGCAACCGGTTTATTTCAACCATTGGTGTCAATAACGTAGTGATTGCCGATACTCCTGATGCTCTGTTAGTTTGTGATAGAGATAAAACCCAGGATGTTAAGAAATTAGTTGAAAAGCTAAAGTTGCTTAAACGCAAGGAACACCAGGTGCATTTGACAGAGCGCCGGCCCTGGGGGTCATTTACAATCCTACAAGAAGGCAGAGGCTTTAAAATTAAACTCATTGAGATAGCCCCGCATAAACGATTAAGCCTTCAGCAGCATAAAAAACGCCCTGAGCATTGGGTGGTGGTAAGCGGTGTAGCTAAGGTTGTAAATGGGGAAAAAACATCTCTGGTTAACAGTAATCAGAGTATCTATATTCCAAAAGGCAGGAAGCATCGTTTAGAGAACACTACTAAGCAGCCATTAAGAATAGTGGAAGTGCAGACCGGTAGTTATTTTGGTGAGGATGATATAGAAAGATTTGAGGATGATTTTAAAAGGTAAAAAAATTTTAGTTATTAATCCTTTCGGTATTGGGGATGTTTTATTTACTACGCCGGTAATTAAAGCATTAAAGCAGCAATATCCGGATGCATTTATCGGGTATTGGTCGAATCTGCGGGTTAAACCGATCCTGGAAAGTAATTCACAGATAAACAAGGTTTTTGCTCTTTCGCGGGGCGATCTCAAGAAACTCTATCAGGAATCATTCTTTAAGGGGATCTGGAGCGCAATAAAGTTAGTTGGGCAGATAAAAAAAGAGCATTTTGACATCTGTTTTGATTTCTCACTTGATCATCGGTATAGTTTACTTGCTAAATTAATTGGTATCAGGCAGCGTATCGGGTTTAATTATAAAGGCAGGGGAAGATTCCTTACCAAACGGATAGATTTGACAGGATACCAAGAAAAACATGTAGTTGAATATTATCTTGAGCTTTTAAAATTTCTAGATATTCCGGTGGTGGATAAGAGTTTGTATCTTGGTGTTTCCGAAGAGAGTCAGCAGAAGGCACAGGATATGTTGGCTCAAGGAGGTATTGAGGAGAATGATCTGGTAATTGGTATTGCTCCCGGGGCAGGAGGCAGTTGGGGTAAGGATGCCTCTTATAAACATTGGCCGGCGCTGAAGTTTGCTCAAGTTGCTGAAAGACTTGCTACTGAACTCAAAGCAAAAATCGTAATTTTAGGAGATGAATCAGAGCAGAAGATTGCTGAAGTCATTGCGCATGTTCTGCGCAATAAGCCGATAGATTTAACAGGTAAAACCGGCTTAGAGATTCTACCGGCTGTAATTAAGAATTGTAATCTGCTGATCACCAATGACGGCGGGCCGATGCATATGGCGGTGGCTTTAGGGGTTAAGACTGTTTCTGTGTTTGGCCCGGTAAGTGAGGTAGTTTATGGACCGTTTTCAAGTAGTAATGAACATGTGGTTTTAAAATCGGATATCTCCTGCCGGCCATGTTATAATAATTTTAGATTGGCAGCTTGCGATAAAGATAGGGAGTGTTTGAAATCAGTGAGTGTAGATGCGGTTTTTGAGGCCAGCCGTAAACTTTTAAACTAAAAAGGAAAATTCATGAAGATATCAGCATTAGATTTAAAAAAGCAAATTGAGCCGATACGTCAGGAGATAGATGCGGCGATAAAAGAGGTAATTGATAATACCGCCTTTATCCTGGGGAATAAGGTAGCAGAATTTGAACAGCATGTGGTGGAATATTCAGGTGCAAAATATGCTATCGGAGTTTCTAATGGCACGGATGCGATTAGCCTGGCTTTATTGGCGCTGGGAATTAAAGCCGGAGATGGGGTGATTTGTCCGGCATTTACCTATTATGCAACAGCCGGAGCAGTGGCGGCTATTGGGGCTCGACCGGTTTTTGCGGATATAGATTACGATACCTATAATATTTCACTTAAAAGTGTAGAGAAAATATTAAGCAGGAAGAATAAGGTTAAGGCAATTATACCGGTGCATCTTTACGGCCAGTGCGCGGATATGAACGGAGTTTTAAAGCTGGCTCGTAAGCATAAGATTAAAGTTGTGGAAGATGCAGCGCAGTCATTAGGCGCAGAGTACCGGGGCAGGAAAGCAGGTACGCTTGGGGGTTGCGGCACGGTGAGTTTTTATCCGGGGAAAAACATCGGTGCCTTTGGGGATGCGGGGTTGATTTTAACCAATAACAAAGGGTTAGCAGAAAAATTAAAGATTTTGCGTAATCAAGGAAATAAAGATAAATATTATCATTTGGTTTTAGGCCGTAATAACCGGCTGGATACGATTCAGGCGGTGGTACTGGATGTTAAGTTAAAATATCTGGATGAGTGGAATAAAAAGAGGCGGGAAGTCGCGCAGTATTATAATCGAAGTTTAGCGGGCCTGCCGATCAAGACGCCGTTTGTGCCGGATTATACAACGCATATTTACCACCAGTATGTTTTAAGGACAACAGGAACAAACAAGAAGTTTATGGATTATTTGCAGGCAAAAGGAATTGATTCGCGGGTATTTTATCCGGTTCCATTGCATCTGCAGAAATGTTTTAAATATTTAGAGTATAAAGTTGGAGATTTTCCGGAAGCAGAGAAGGCGGCAAAGCAGACATTTACTTTGCCGATTTATCCGGAGTTGACGCAAGAAGAGAAGGATTATATTATTCAGTCCCTAAAGGAGTTTATTAATGGCTAAGTTATCAGTTGTAGTTTTGGCAAAGAATGAAGAGAGTTGTATTGCTGCTTGTCTTGAGTCGGTAAAATGGGCAGATGAAATTATTGTTGTAGATGACGAGAGTACGGATAAGACAATGGAGATCGTAAAGCAATATAATGCTAAGGTCTTTCATCGGAAGATGGATATCGAAGGTAAACATAGAAATTGGGCATATGCGCAGGCGGCTAATACCTGGGTTCTAAGTTTAGATGCTGATGAAACGGTTACTCCGGAATTAAAAGTAGAAATTGAGAAGGCAATTGAATCAAATGAATTTGTTGCTTATGACATCCCCTTGCGTAATTTTATCAGTAATTATTGGGTCAAATACGGCGGTTGGTATCCTGCTTCAAAGGTACGGTTATTTAAAAAAGATAAATTTAAATATGAAGAGGCAGAGGTGCATCCGCGGGCGTTTGCTGATGGGGCATGTGGCCATTTAAAAAGTGATATTATTCATCGGGGATATCCGGATTTGGAGCATTTTTTAAATAGCGTAAACCGGCAGTCGACGCTTGAAGCGGTGAAGTGGATAAATACCGGACGCAAGATGACATTACTCTGGGCTACCTGGAGGACGGTGGATCGTTTCTTCAGGAGGTATTTTGGGAAAAAAGCTTATAAGGACGGGATGTATGGTTTTGTAATCGCTTATTTTGATTCTTTGTATCAGATATTGAGTTATGTGAAGTTCAGAGAGATGAAAAATAAAAAATTATGAAAATATTTAGAAGAATAATTATAATTCCGATTGTAGCTTTTGTTGGTTTTTACTTTTTTTGGGTATCTCCAAGATACGCAGTGCCAATACTTACCTATCATGGTTTCAATTATGAAGAAGGGATGATGTTTGTTAGGCCGGAGATCTTTGAAAAGCAGATGCGCTATCTTAAAGATAAAGGTTGTAATGTTATATCCTTGAATGAGCTGGTGGAGGGGATAAAGATAGGGAGAAAATTTGCGCATAACACGGTTGTTATTACTATAGATGATGGTTATAAGAATAATTTTACTCGTGCTTACCCGGTATTAAAGAGATATGGATTTCCGGCCACAGTATTTTTAATTACTAATGATGTAGGGACTAAGAAGGATTTTTTGACTTGGGATGAAATTAAGGAGATGGCTAAAAATAATATTTCTTTTGGTGGGCATACTAAAAATCATGTTTATTTACCTGAAGTTAATAAGGAAGATATCCTATGGGATGAAATATATGGCCCTAAAAAAATTATTGAAGATAATATTGGTATGGCGGCGGATTATTTTTGTTACCCAAAAGGAGGATTTACGGAAAAAGCGGAGATGCTTGTTAAAAGGGCAGGATATAAAGGAGCTTGCACCACCAATCGGGGCAAGCATATATTGAATCCGATGAATGTTTATGAGTTAAGGAGAATTTCTATCAGAGATGATGATCCGTATTTTTCATTTTCTAATATAATCGATCCAATTAGTTTTAGGGCGAAACTGTCGGGATATTACAATATTTTGAGAAGCGAAAAAGAAGGATATTAATTTATGAAGGTAGTATTTTTAGACAGAAATATTATTCAAAATAAATGTTAGATTTTGCTTTTTCTCGCGTCTATTATTATAGGAAGAAAAATAATAACGCGAGAAAGGAGTAGGGCGAGATGGAGACAAAAATAGCGATATTCAGAGGGGAAAAGATACGAAAAACCATTCATAATAAGGAGTGGTGGTTTGTGGTTAATGATATAGTGGCAGTGCTTACGGGTTCGGTGCAGCCTGATGGGTACATAAAGGATATGCGCCGAAGGGATCCAGAGTTGTCCAAAGGGTGGGTGCAAATTGCCACCCCCCTTTTGATAAAGACGGCAGGAGGGCCACAAAAACTGAATTGTGCCAATACAGAAGGGATTTTTCGTATTATTCAGTCAATTCCATCTTCTAAAGCTGAGCCATTTAAGCGATGGCTCGCCAGGGTGGGGTATGAGAGGATTAAGGAGATAGAAGATCCTGAGCTTGCTACGAAAAGGACACGCGCGCTCTACAGGGCTAAGGGGTATAGTGATGCTTGGATAGAAAAGAGAATACGCGGCATTGCTATCCGTGAAGAATTAACCGATCAATGGCAGAAAAGAGGTATACAGCAAATTCGTGAATATGAAATTCTTACTGCTGAGATATCAAGCGCGACATTCGGAATGACACCATCTGCGTATAAAAAATATAAAAAGCTAAAACGAGAAAATTTGCGGGATCACATGACGGACTTAGAGCTAATTTTTTCTATGCTTGGGGAGGCGTCAACTAAAGAAATTACTGTTAATAAAGACGCGCGTGGATTTGTTGAGAATAAACAGGCGGCGTATGAGGGTGGGACTGTTGCTGGAAATGCGAGGAAGGAATTGGAGAAAAGGACTGGTAAAAGAATTTCAACCCGTGTAAATTATTTAAAGGAATCGCAAGTTAAGAAGTTTTTGAAGTAGATAAGAATATGGTAATAATATGAAAACAATATTTTTAGATAGAGACGGAGTGATTAATAGATATCCGGGGGATAGGCTTTATGTTACTTCGCTGCGGAAGTTTAGGTTTTTGCCTAATGCTAAGAAGGCGATTGTTTTATTGACTGAAAAAGGCTTTAAGATATTTGTATCCAGTAACCAAGCCGGAGTTGGGAGAGGGGTTTATAGCCAGAAAACCTTGGATATAATAACTGCTAAGATGCTTAGCGATATCGAAAAGGCAGGAGGAAGGATTAATAAGGTTTATTATTGTACGCATCGCAAGGAGGCAGGATGTGGGTGCCGTAAGCCAAAGCCCGGACTGCTTAAGCGGGCAGCGAGAGAATTTAAATTTAATTTAAAGAATGTTTATTTTGTGGGGGATACTATCCGCGATATTTTTACCGCACATGCTGCAGGAGCAAGATCGATTCTAGTATTAAGCGGAAAAGAAAAACAGAAGAACCAAAAGAATTGGGAAGCAAAACCGGATTTTGTATTCAAAGATCTCCTCAAAGCCGCTAAATTTTTAACTAAATAAAATATGAAAGTATTGATCACTTATGTTTCGGCTGGAGCAGGGCATCGCAAGGCAGCTGAGGCAATATATAATTTTCTAAAAGAGAATCGCCAGGATTTAGATCTTAAGCTGGTTGATGCCCTGCCTTTTGCCAGTCCGGTTTTTCGTTTCTGTTACAATTGGGGCTATCCGTTTTTAGTGCATTATGCTGCTTGGCTTTGGGGGTTTTTCTTTTGGATCACTGAGTTTGGCCTGACCCGCTGGCTGAGCCGAAAAATGGCAATACTTTCAAATTATTTTTCCTGCAGGAAATTTGTGAAGTATCTTAAGGAGGAAGAATTTGATTATATTATTTCTACGCATTTTCTCAATTCCGAGTTAGCGGCTAATTTAAAACAAAAAAATAAGATTAGGTCTAAGCTGGTTACGGTAATTACTGATTTTGGGGTGCATCCGTTTTGGGTATCTTTTGGAACCGATATTTACATTGCGGCTTCAGGGCTGATTAAGGAAGCTTTATTAAAAATGGGGGTAGAGGAGGGGCAAATTAAGGTAACGGGAATCCCTTTTAGTCCTGATTTTAATAAGGTTCATGACAGAAACCGGTTGGCTGATAAATTCGGTATTGCCGCAGATAAGTTCACGGTGATGGTGATGACCGGTTCTTTTGGGTGCGGGCCGCTGGACGAGATTGCCGGAGAGCTTTGTGATGAAGTTCAGGTATTGGTAGTTTGCGCGGAAAATAAACGGCTATTTAAGCGTCTAAAAAATAAGGCTTATCCAAATGTGAAAGTTTTCGGATTCATCGATAATGTGGATGAATTAATGGCTGTTTCTGACTGTTTGATTACCAAGCCCGGGGGCTCAAGCATTGCCGAGTTACTGGATGTGGGGTTGGTCCCGATATTTATAACGGCAATTCCGGGCCAGGAAGCTGATAATGTCAAAATTCTGTCTACTTACGGAGTAGGGTTTGCACCTAAAAATATTAAGCAAATTAGAGAGCTGGTTATAGATTTAAAGAATGACCCTGGGAAGCTTAAAAATTTAAGAAATAATATCAAGGCCATAGCCAGGCCATCTGCCTGTCGGGAGATTGCCGATGTTATACGCTAACGTTGTATTGGGGCTGCCTGTTGATGGGCCGTTTGACTATCTTGTGCCGGTTGATTTAGAGGATAAGATTGTTGTTGGCGCAAGGGTCAAAGTAAATTTCCGCAATAAAAAAGAAGTCGCCTACGTCGTTGGATTAAGCCTAAAAACCAAAATTAAAAAATTAAAAGAAATTTTAAGCCTTTTAGACTTGGCGCCTGTTTTGGATAAAAATATGCTGTTGTTAACTGAAAAGTTGGCCCAATATTATTGTTGTTCATGGGGAGAGGCGATTGAGGCTGCGCTGCCGGAAGGATTGAGAAAAGCAAAGGAGGCGAAAAAGTGAACCGCTTTGTTTTTCTTCAGGGGCAGGAGAGGATGCCGTTTTATTTAAAAGAGATTAAAGAGGCTCTGGCTGCCAAGCAATCTGTGATTGTTTTGTTTAGCGATATTAAGGAAATTGAAAGAGCAAAAGAACAGATCCAGAAGAGTTTAGGTGTCGAAGCATTTGTTTCCTTCCGCAAGCAGGTAGATGAGCTGCAGAGCTGGGGGAAGATCAGACAAGCAGAGTATTGTGTTGTATTAGGCAGCCGTTCGAGTATTTTTTCTCCGGTAAATAATTTAGGCCTAGTTATTATTGATTCCGAAGATAATTCTGTTTATAAGCAGGAGCAGGTGCCGCATTATCATGCCAGAGAAGTTGCTTTAATGCGCGCGCAGATTGCCGGGGCAAAAATTGTTTTGGGCAGCCGCTGTTTATCTTTAGAAAGTTTTTATCTGGCCCAAAAAGAAAAATTAAAATTTGAAATTATCCCTCCTCAAGCAGCTTATCCGCTGGTTAAAGTAATTGATCTTCGCCGGCTGGCTTATAGTGAAAGAAAAAGCAAATCTATTCTTTCTAAGTTTCTAGCCGATGCCATCAGCGCAACACTTGCTGAAAAAGGAAAAATCCTTGTCGTGATTAACCGTACAGGTTTTGCCACCGTTGCCGCATGCCATAATTGCGGCGTGTCTTTAAAATGCCCGCGCTGCAATATTAACCTGGTGTTTCATTTTGAGGAAGATAAATTAAAATGCCACCATTGTAATTTTAAGCTGGAAGTGCCTAAGATCTGCCCGAGCTGCAACGCCGGATATATTAAATATTCCGGCTTAGGCACGGAGAAGGTTGAGAGTGAGATAGCGCGGATTTTTCCTCAGGCATCGATTAAGATATTAAATGAGCAAAAAGCAGGGGCTGATTTTTCAAGCGCGGATATTATGATCTCGACTCCGGCGGTGGCAAAACAAGAAGGGGTTTTGGATTTTGATTTAGTTGCAGTTTTAGCCATTGATAATTCGCTTAACCGGGTGGATTTCAGGGCTTCGGAGAAAACATTTTCGCTTCTTTTGGGGTTGATTAATCTAACCTCTAAAAAAGTGATTATTCAGAGCGCTAACGCCAACCACTATTGTTTTCAGGCATTGATTAAGAATGAACCTGAACTATTCTATAAGGAAGAACTAAAACAACGTAAGCAGCTTAATTTTGCTCCGTTTAAGCATATGATTTTACTTAAAATCAGGGGGGCAGATCTTGAAAAGGTGAAAAAGGCATCAGCGGATTTATTTCAAAGGCTAAATAATATTAAGACTGCCAGTATGAAAATGTTAGCTCTTAACCTGGGCTCTCCTCCTAAATTACGGGGGAATTTCTATTATCAGATATTGATGCGCGCATCAAGTGCTGAAAAAGCCAGCCACTTTTTAAAATTACATTTAAAAGATTGGCATTATTCAGGTATAATAGTGACGGTGGATGTAGATCCAGTATAATAAACCTTGTATTATAGCCAAACTTGTTATATTATAGCCTTGTATATTAGCCAAATATAGAGAGAGTTACTCATGAGAAGAGACCTAGAAAAAGATTTATTTGACTGGAAAGGAAGCAAGGATAGGTTGCCCTTATTGTTACGAGGAGCGCGGCAAGTAGGTAAAAGCTATATTGTGGAAGAGTTTGGAAAAAAAGCTTTTAAAAATATAGTTATTGTGAATTTTGAATTCAGGCCTGAACTTAAGCAATGCTTTACTACATTTGATCCGATTGAAATTATTAATAAGCTGCAACTACTTACGGGAGAGAACATAGAAGCAGAGAAAACATTGCTTTTTCTTGATGAGATACAGGAATGTCCGAACGCGATAATGGCTTTGCGGTATTTTAAAGAAAAGTCTGCCCGGCTTGCCGTTATTGGGGCAGGTTCATTGATGGAATTTTCCCTAAACAGTTTAGATTTTAAAATGCCGGTAGGCAGGATTCAGTTTATACATCTTGAACCTTTGTCATTTGGGGAGTTTTTGCTGGCATCCGGGAATGAGCAGTTGCGTCATTATCTAAACCAGGTACAATTGAACAGTGAATTTGACGGCGCGGTGCATAAGAAGTTGATGGAGCTGTTGCGTATATACCTTATTATCGGAGGTATGCCGGCGGTAGTAAAAGAGTACCTTGAAAGTAGAAATTTTTTAAATTGTCAACGAATCCAAAATTCCCTGTTTCAAACATTTCGGATTGATGTTGGGAAATACGCCAAATCTAGCGAACATAAATATTTACAAAAAGTATTGGACGAAGCTCCGCGGCTGGTTGGCGATCGGATTAAATATTCGAATATTGATGCGGATAGTAAATCCAGGGATATTAAGCAGGCACTTAACCTTTTAAAATTAACCGGTATCATTTATCCTGTATATGCAACTAGCGCTTCCGGGCTTCCTTTAGAAGCGCAAGTCAATGAAATGAAATTTAAATTAAACTTTCTTGACGTGGGCTTAATGCAAAATGCCTGTGGCTTGCAAGCGGAACTTAGCTTAACGGATGATTTCATCCAGATTAATTCTGGCGCTGTAACCGAACAGTTTATCGGCCAGGAATTAAGGGCTTATTCTGATAGCTATTTAAAGCGCGGTTTATTTTTTTGGGCGCGTGACAAAAAGAGCAGTTCAGCTGAAGTTGATTATGTTGTTTCGGTTGGTTCACTGATATTACCGGTAGAGGTTAAAGCGGGTAAAACTGGCACGCTTAAATCGCTGAAACTGTTTATGGAAGAGAAAAAATCATTATTTGGTGTGCGTTTTTCGCAGGAGCAGCTGTCCTGGCATGATAAAGTGTTAACGCTTCCGCTGTATATGGCAGAGCAGCTGAAAAGATTGGCTCGGGAAACAGAGAATTTGTAAGGTAATAGTTATTAATATTATATGAAGATAATATTTTTCGGAAGTTCACATTTTGCAGTTGCCTCTTTACAGGCTTTGATCAAAAGCAAGGATGAGGTTATCTGTGTGGTTACTCAGCCGGATAAACAAAAAGGCAGGCATCTGCAGTTGGCCGGTACAGATGTAAAGAGCGTTGCGCTTGGCGCCAAGTTAAAAATTTTCCAGCCGGAAAATATTGAATCCAAGGAAAGCCTAATTTTTTTAAAAAGCATGGAGGCGGATGTTTTTGTCATTGTCGCCTATGGGCAGATATTATCTCAGGAAGTTTTGGATATTCCAAAAATAATGCCGATGAACATCCATGCCTCGCTTCTGCCGCGCTACCGAGGGGCAGCTCCGATCAACTGGGCGGTAATTAACGCCGAGAAGAAGACCGGGATTACAGTGATCTTTGTTACGGCTAAGATGGATGCCGGACCGATAATCATGCAAGAGGAGATAAAAATTGAAGATCAAGATACATCGGTGACTCTGGAGGAAAAATTACGTAAGTGTGGAGCTAAGCTTTTAATTGAGGCGCTCGGGTGTATTGATAAAAGGGATTATCGTTTAGTTGAGCAGGAAGAAGAAGGCGTGATTTATGCTCCAAAACTAAAAAAAGAAATCGGCTTAATTGATTGGAGTACTCCTGCGGTAAATATCCATAATCAGGTGCGCGGACTCCTGCCTTGGCCGGGAGCTTTTAGTAGCTATTGTGGGAAGATGTTAAAGATATTTCACTCGGAGGTTTTTCCGGTATTTCCCAATCACAAGCCGTTATGCGGTGAAGTAGTTAGAGCAGATAAGCATGGTATTGTTGTAGCTTGCGGGAGAGGATTTCTGAAAGTTAATGAACTGCAATTGGAAGCCGGCAAGCGAATGAACGCGCAGAGCTTTATTATTGGGCATAAGCTTACTGTAGGAGAGGTGTTGGGGAAAAAGTAGTTGCAAGATTTAACCCTTCTGTTATAATTAATCTCTATGCCAGAATTAAGGAAAGATCCAATTATCGGTAGGTGGGTAATTATTGCTACGGAGCGTTCTCGTCGACCTGATCAGTTTGCCAGTCAGTCTAAAGAACAGGAGGATCCGTTGGCCTGTCCGTTTTGTGAAGGCAAAGAATCACAAACCCCCCCTGAAATTTATGCCATCCGGCCGCGTAATTCCAACCGTAACGGACCGGGCTGGCATCTGCGCGTTGTTCCCAGTATCTCGCCTTTTTTAAGGGTTGAAGGCGATATGGATCGCCGGGGAAACGGCCTCTATGATGTAATGAATGGCGTTGGCGCCCATGAGATCATCATTGAAACTAATCAGCATATTGCTAATATCGCAGATTTAAGTGAAGATCAAATTACTAAGGTACTTAATTGTTATTCTGACCGGATACTTGATTTAGAAAAAGATAGCCGGCTTAAATATGCTTTAGTTTTTAAAAATTACGGCAAGGGCTCAGGCGGTATGGCAATTAGGCATACGCGTTCTCAGCTGATCGCGACACCGATCAATCCTAAGCGGGTGAAAGAGGAGCTGGCCGGTTCGCGGGCCTACTATGAATATCATGAGCGTTGTGTATTTTGCGATTTGATCCAACAGGAGATCGAGCAGCAGGAGCGGGTGATTTTAGATTTTGACGGATTTTTAGCGGTTACTCCGTTTGCTGGGCGCTTTCCTTTTGAAACCTGGATTTTGCCGAAAAAACATTGCTGTGATTATACCTGTATGGATGCTGAATCCAGGCGCAACCTTGCCCGGGTGCTTAAAGCTGTTCTTCTAAAATTAAAAATCGGGTTAAATGATCCGGATTATAATTATGTAATCCATACTGCGCCATTCCGCAGGCAAAAAGTAGGGTACTGGAAAACTATTGATCAGGATTATCATTGGCATATTGAAATTATGCCGCGGCTGACTAAGGTGGCGGGTTTTGAATGGGGAACGGGTTTTTATATTTGCCCTCTTCCTCCGGAGGAAACAGCGAAATTTTTAAGAGAGGTAAAAATTTAAATGCCTGAATTAAGAAGAGATCCGGTGGTGGGTCGTTGGGTGATTGTGGATACGGATAAGCCCAAAAAGCCGGAAGATTTTAAATATGACCAGTTTGTGCCTGAAGGCGGGTTATGTCCGTTTTGTTATGGCAATGAGTTTATGACTCCTCCGGAGATAAACTGTTTTCGCGATCCGGGCACCGCCGCCAATTCCCCGGGCTGGCAGACGCGCGTGGTGGCCAATAAATTTCCTGCTTTACAGATCGAAGGAGAGCTTGACCGCAAAGGAGTAGGTATTTATGATATGTCCAACGGGATCGGCGCGCATGAAGTATTAATTGAAAGCCCGTATCATAATAAAGATATTCCGGATCTTTTAGAGCAGGAGATTGAAAGTTACCTTAAGATGTGCTGTGTGCGGCTGATGGATTTAAAAAAAGACAGCCGTTTTAAATATATTATGATCTTCCGTAATTTCGGGTCTAGCGCCGGGGCAACGTTAGAGCATCCGCATACGCAGCTGGTGGCTTTGCCGATGGTGCCAAAAAACACGCTGGAGGAGATCCACGGAGCGCGGGATTATTATAATTACCGTGAGCGTTGCATATTCTGCGATATCTTACGTCAGGAGATCAGCGATAAAGAAAGAATAATTTTAGAGAATAAATATTTTATTTCATTTTGTCCTTTTGTTTCACGGTTTCCGTTTGAGATTATGATTATGCCTAAGCAGCACAGCGGATATTTCAGCCATATGTCGCCTGCGGAGATTTCGGCACTCGCTCAGATCCTAAAAGCCACTCTCACAAAATTAAAAAAAGTATTTGTAAATTTGTCATATAATTATATAATCCATAATGCGCCGATTAACGGTGAGGCGGAAGTGGAGTATTATCATTGGTATATTGAGATTATGCCAAAGCTGACGCAAGTTGCAGGTTTTGAGTGGGGAACCGGTTTTTACCTTGATCCAACCTCGCCTGAATTAGCCGCGCAATATTTAAAAGCCGTATAAATTTGGGGTAAAAATGACCCCCTTTCCCGATTAGCTTGGAAACTGTTTCACTATATAAAAGGAGGAGTTATGGCTGTTAAGATCGGTATCAATGGTTTTGGAAGAATCGGACGTTTAGTGGCGCGGGCAATTTTAGAGAAAAATAGTAAAGATATTGAGCTGGTGGCGATCAATGATTTAACGGACGCCAAAAGCAACGCTTATCTTTTTAAATATGATTCGGTGCACGGACGTTTTAACGGGGAAGTAAAAGCCACGGCTGATGATATAATTTCAGTTAATGGCAAGGCGATTAAAGTTTTAAGTAAAAGAGACCCGGCTGAGCTGCCCTGGAAGGATTTAGGGGTTGAGATCGTTGTTGAGTCTACGGGGTTGTTTACGATTAAAAAAGATGGCGTGAATAAAAAGGGCAAAGAAGTAAAGGGAGCGGAAAACCATATAACTCGCGGTGGAGCAAAAAAAGTGATTATTTCTGCTCCTTCCAAAGGTGAAGATATAACTATTGTTATGGGGGTTAATGAATCAAAGTATGATCCTAAAAATCATCATGTAATTTCTAACGCATCTTGTACGACTAATTGCCTGGCTCCGGTAGCTAAGATCATGCAGGATAATTGGGGGATTACCAAAGGCTTGATGACGACAATTCATTCCTATACTAATGATCAAAAAATACAGGATATGGCGCACTCGGATTTAAGGCGCGCACGTGCTGCTGCTGTATCGATGATCCCGACATCAACCGGTGCGGCTAAGGCAATTTCGCTGGTTATTCCGGAATTAAAAGGTAAACTGGATGGGTTTGCAATCAGGGTTCCGACGCCGAATGTTTCAGTGGTTGATTTGACTGCGGTACTATCTAAGAAAGCAACTGTGGAAGAGCTTAATGCGGCTTTTAAAGCAGCTGCAGAGGGCCCGCTAAAAGGGATACTCGGATATACTGAGGATCCGGTGGTTTCAATTGATTTTAATCATTGCGCGTTAAGCTCGGTGGTGGATGCTAAAATTACGAAGATCATCCAGGATGATTTTGTAAAGGTGCTGGCCTGGTATGACAATGAGTGGGGTTATTCTAACCGCGTTGTTGATCTTTGTGAATTTATTGTGAAGAAAGGGTTATAAAATTTGGCAAAGTTAACTTTAAAAGATATTGATTTAAAAAATAAAGTGGTGTTGGTGCGGGCGGATTTTAATGTGCCGCTGGATGCTGACCTTAAGATCACCGATGATATTCGCATTCAGGCGACCTTGCCGACTTTAAAATATATTTTAGAGAGCGGGGCAAAGAAGCTGGTGATTATGAGCCATTTAGGCAGGCCGGATGGAAAAGTGGTTGCCAAATACAGCCTTAAGCCGGTGGCAATTCGCTTAAGAGAATTGTTAGGCCAGGATGTATTATTTTTAAATGATTGTGTTGGCGCTAATATTAAACAGGATATTGATAACTCGAAAGAGAAAGTAATTCTGCTTGAGAATTTACGCTATCACGCGCAAGAAGAAGCAAATGATGCAGATTTTGCCAAGCAGTTAGCTTCCTTAGCTGATGTTTTTGTTAATGATGCTTTTGGCACGGCACACAGGGCGCATGCGTCTACTGAAGGAGTAACGCATTTCTTAAAGTCTGCGGCGGGGTTTCTTTTAGAAAAAGAGATTAAATATTTAGGCGGGGCGGTGAGTAATCCGCAAAAGCCGTTTATGGTTATTTTAGGCGGAGCTAAAGTTTCGGATAAGATCGGCGTGATTGAGAACCTGCTTCCTAAGTGTGATGCGATTATTGTCGGCGGAGGTATGGCCTATACATTTTTAAAAGCTCAAGGCAAGCAGATCGGCAATTCTAAGTTAGAAAAAGATAAGTTAGATCTGGCTAAATCAATTTTAGAGCAGGCGAAGAAGTTAAATAAAGAAATTTTGTTGCCGGTGGATAATGTCGTTGTGGATAATATTGATCCGCATGCTTTGACCGAGATTGTCGGAGACAATATTCCCGACGGGAAAATCGCCGTGGATATCGGCCCGGAAACAATTAAATTATTCGAGGATAAATTAAAATCCGCTAAAACCATAGTTTGGAACGGGCCGCTGGGCATATTTGAAATGGATGCTTTTAGTAAAGGAACGCTTGAGGTGGCTAAATTTATCGCTACTTTAGATACTACCTCCATAATCGGCGGAGGGGATACCGCGGCGGCGATTGCTAAATTTAAATTAGAGGATAAAATGTCGCATATTTCAACCGGAGGAGGAGCCAGCCTGGAATTTTTAGAGGGAAAAACTCTGCCCGGGATTGCGGCCCTGACTGATTAATGAGAAAAACAATTATTGCCGGAAATTGGAAGTTGTATAAAACGATCAATGAAGCTATTGAGCTGGCTAATGGTTTAAAGCGCGAACTTTTTAAAGCCAATTTTTCAGCTGTGGATGTGGTATTGTGCCCGGTTTTTACAGCGCTAAGTGAAGTTGCCGAAGTTTTAAATGAGACGGATATTCAGTTAGGGGCTCAAGACCTTTATTGGCAGGATGAGGGTGCTTTTACCGGAGAGGTATCAGCGCCGATGCTTAAAGATGCCGGATGCCGTTATGTGATTATCGGCCATTCTGAGCGCAGGCAGTTTTTCGGTGAGACTAATGAAATGGTAAATAAAAAGATCAAGGCTGCTTTAAAGCATGAATTAACTCCGATTATTTGCGTAGGGGAAAATTTGCAGGAAAGAGAGGCGAATAATACATTTAAGGTAATTGAAGGACATATTCAAGGGGCCTTAGTTGATATAAGTGCTAAGGATATGCTAAAATCAGTAATTGCCTATGAGCCGGTTTGGGCAATCGGTACGGGAAAAACCGCGACGGGGGAGCAGGCGCAGGAAGTGCATAAATTTATCCGTGATTTATTAAGAAAGATATATGGGGAGGAAGTTGCCTCAAGCGTTAGAATTCAATATGGCGGAAGTGTGAAGCCGGAAAATATAGTAGAGTTAATGGGCAAGCCGGATGTCGACGGGGCCCTGGTGGGAGGAGCAAGTTTAAAGGTGGACTCTTTTAGTTCAATCGTAATTAAAGCCAGCGAGGTTGTGAAATGATGTTATTTTTGATTATAATCCATGTGACTACCTGTGTAATTTTAATCGGTTTGGTTTTGATCCAGCGCGGAAGAGGTGCGGGGCTAGTGGAGAGCTTTGCCGGGGTGGAGTCGATGTTCGGGACCAAGACCAGCGCTTTCCTAACGCGCACAACTACGATTATGTCGGTTGTTTTCTTTATTACTTGTTTGAGTCTGGCGGTTTTATCCGTTAGGCAGAGCAAGTCGTTGATGCGTAATACGCGTGCGGTTGCGCCGAAAACTGAAGCAGCTAAGGCCGAAGTAGTAAAAACTGAAACAGCGCCAGTAGCAGCAGCTGAACCGAATGCAGCAGAAACTAAATAAGAGGGTTTAGTCGATTAAATTAAAGGCTACCAATTAAATTGGTGGCCTTTTTTATGAAAAAATGAAAAATATAAAATTATTCTGGGTATTTGCTTTAAGCAGCGCGGTTTACTTTACGCAAGGCATCGAAGGCCTACCTTCCCAAGGTTTATTTTATTATCTTAAAGAAACCCTGCATTTTTCGCCTGAAAAGATAATGGTTTTAGGCAGCCTTACTACCTTTGCCTGGCTGGTTAAGCCGTTGATCGGCTATACTATTGATAGCACATTTACTAAGCGGATCTGGATTTTTGTTTCTCTGGCCTTAGACATAGTTTTTGTTTTACTTTTAGGGTTAATGCAGATGCCGCTGATTATTTTGGTGGCATTGTTAGTGCTTAATTCTTCAAGCTCGGCGTTTCGCGACGTTGCAGTTGACGGGATTATGTGCGTAGAGGGAAAAAAATATCAGGCTACCGGGAAAATTCAGAGTATCCAATGGGCCTCAATTTTAGTAGCAGGGTTATTTACCGGCCTGGGCGGAGCATTCATCGCCGAGAAATGGGGATATCAGGTAGCTTTTTTGTGTTTGATCCCGATATATCTATTGGTTGGCCTGCCGACTTATTTTTATCGGGAGGAACAAAGAGAGAAGAAGAATTCGGCCTTATTTACCGATTTAAAAAGATTATTCAGCGATAAAAAGATATTGATTATCGGATTGTTTATATTTTTGTATAAATATTCACCTTCTTTTGGCACGCCGTTATTTTTTATTCAGCGGGATAGTTTTAAATGGGGCAAAATGTGGATCGGAACTCTGGGCACGATCAGTACGTTATTCGGGGTAATCGGGGCGCTGCTTTATTATAAATTCAGCCAGAAGATAAATATTAAGAAATGGTTGTATTTTTCGGTGTTTGCTGGCGCGCTGACAACTTTGAGCTACCTATATTATACTCCGGTAAGCGCAATTGTTTATGATGTGATCTATAGTTTTATCGGGATGTTTATATTCTTGATGGTGATGGATTTTATGGCTCGCCACTCGGTTAAAGGATTAGAGGCAACTTCATTTGCGCTTTTATGCAGCGTGAATAATCTTTCCGGAGTCGCCAGTAATCTCTCGGGTGCATTTCTGCTTCCGATGATTGGCTTAAAATGGCTAATCGTCTTATCTGCAGTAACCAGTTTTCTTTGCTTGTTCCTCATTAATAAAATTGAATAAATCTTGCGCGGGTGCAGCCGGCTTTGTTTCTTGCCGCACTGCTTGGAATAAACGGCCCCATTATTCATACCCCCTTTCCCGATTGGCTTGGAAACTGTTTCGGTTGACAATTGGGGTAGGATTTTATATAATAATAGATTATGATGGAACTACTTAAGCCCTATATACTTAGCTTTATTCCGCTGTTTGTGGCGGTGGATGCGATTGCCAATATCCCTATTTTTCTGTCTTTAGTGGGGCATGATTCTAAGGCCCATAGAAACAGAGTAATCAGAGATACGGTAATTACGGCCACGGGATTGGCAATAGTTTTCATGTTTATCGGCACCTGGATATTTTCACTGCTCGGTATTACTATTCCTGATTTTCAAATTGCCGGAGGTATACTTTTATTTATCATTGCCGCACGGCTTTTAATGCCGGGTATGCAGAAGAGTTTGTTGACCAGCGCTCAGGATAAAGATATCGGTGTAGTTCCTTTAGGTACGCCTTTAATCACGGGGCCGGCGGTTTTAACCACGACGCTGATGATGATGAATAGTTTCGGAGTTGTGCCGACGCTGGTGGCAGTAATATTAAATATGTTGTTTGTCTGGGTCACCTTGGCAAAGGCGGATGCAATCATCAAGATTATGGGCCCCAGCGGTACAAGGGCATTTTCAAAAATTATGTATATCTTACTGGCAGCGATTGCGGTGATGATGATCAGACACGGTATAATGGGGGCATTCTTTCCATGATGCGCAAGGTCCTAACATTTATTATGGCAGGCGGTAAAGGGGAGAGACTTTTACCTTTAACCAAAGACCGCACTAAACCGGCGGTTCCTTTTGGCGGGATTTACCGGATCATTGATTTTACTTTGAGTAATTGTATTAATTCCGGGATGCGCAAGATTTATATCCTAACGCAGTATAAATCCGCCTCGCTACAAAGGCATATCCGTTTAGGTTGGAATTTCCTGCCGTCGGAGTTAGGCCAATTTATCGAGTTGCTTCCTGCCCAGCAGCGCATCGGGGACTCCTGGTATTTAGGCACCGCAGATGCGATTTATCAGAATCTTTATACTTTAGATATGGATAAGCCGGATGAGGTTTTGATCTTAGCCGGAGACCATATTTATAAAATGAATTATTATTCGATGATCGATGTGCATCGCGAGCAGAATGCGGATTTAACAGTGGGGGTTGTAGAAATTGATAAAACTAAATCCCGGCATTTAGGAGTAATTGAGGCGGATGCCAAGGGGCGGGTTACGGGGTTTCAGGAAAAGCCGGCAAGCCCTAAAACTATTCCCGGTAAGCCGGATAAGATTTACGGGTCGATGGGGATCTATGTGTTTAATCAGTCTGTTTTGATGCAGGAGTTATTAGAGGACTCTAAAAATAATAAATCATCGCATGATTTCGGAAAAGATATTATTCCTCAGATGGTAAAAAAAGGAATGAAAATCATTGCCCATGATTTTCGCAATAAAGATAAAGAAGAGGAGTATTGGCGGGATATCGGAACCATCGATGCTTATTATGAAGCGAATATGGAATTAATTCAGGCTAATCCTGTATTTAATCTTTATGATCAGGAATGGCCGCTAAGGACTTTTCAGGAGCAGTATCCTCCGGTAAAAACCGTGCACTCCGGAGACAAAGAAGAGGGCAGGGTTGGATTGGTGCTGGATTCGATAGTTTCTGAGGGATGTGTCGTCAGCGGAGGCCGTGTCCAGCGATCGATATTGGCGCCGAATGTGCGGATAAATAGTTTTTCAGAGATCTATGATTCTATCCTTATGGAAAGCGTTATTGTCGGCCGGTATGCAAAAATTAAGCGGGCAATTATCGATAAAGATGTGAATATTCCTCAAGGGACGATTATCGGATTTAATTTAGAAGAGGACAAAAAAAGATTTTTTGTTAGTGAGTCAGGGATTGTTGTGGTGGCTAAAGGTACAGAGATTAAGTAATATCAATAGGGTGTCCCTTTTTAGGACGTCCCCCTTAAAGATGATTAGGAAAGCGAAAATTAAAGATATAAAACAGATTCAGGCTTTGATCGGCTGCTTTGCCAAGCAGGATGTGATGTTGCCCCGCTCACTAAATGAGCTTTATGAAAACATCCGTGATTTTTGGGTTGTTGAAGACAAGGGTAAAATATCCGGCTGCGCCGCTTTGCATATTTCCTGGGATGATTTAGCGGAGATTAAATCTTTGGCAGTTGCCAAAAATAAGCAGAAAAAAGGTTTAGGCCGTAATTTGGTTTTGGCCTGTTTGGCGGAGGCCCAGGTGTTAGGGGCAAAGAAAGTTTTTGCGCTCACCTATCAGCCGGAGTTTTTTAAAAAGTTAGGGTTTAAGAAGATCAAAGATGAGGACTTGCCACATAAGATTTGGGCGGAATGCATTAACTGCTGTAAATTCCCCGATTGCCAGGAGATTGCCCTGTTAAAAGTCTTGTAAAAATTAAATAATGTGATAAAATTTTAAAGTATTTTTTAGGGGACACCCTTGGCTTTAGCTTAGTGCCTGATCCTGCTTTGGGGTAAAATGGAGGAAAAGAAATGGATTATTTATTGACTGAAGAACAAAAAATGATCAAGGATTTAGCGCATAAGATTGCCGAGGAGAAGATCCGTCCGGTGGCAGCTATTTATGATATTAGCGAAGAGTATCCCTGGGAAGTTTTAAAGGTAATGGGTGAATCGGACATGTTCGGTTTGTTTATTCCTGAGGAGTACGGTGGATTTGCTAACAGCTCAATGAATCTGTGTCTGGCAACGGAGGAGTTTTCCCGCGCCTGCGGCGGTATTGCGGTTTGCTATGCGGCCAGCGCCTTAGGGACAATTCCGATTGTTTTATTCGGTACGGATGAGCAAAAGAAAAAATATTTACCGGATTTAGCTAAAGGGAAAAAGGTGGCGGCGTTTGCGATTACTGAGCCTGAGGCCGGTTCAGATGCTTCGGGGATTAAAACGACCGCTAAAAAAGAAGGTAACCATTATATTCTCAACGGCCTTAAGCATTTTATTACTAACGGCGGAGATGCCGAAACTTATGTTGTGATTGCGATGACGGATAAAACAAAAGGAGCCCGCGGGGCCTCGGCTTTTATCGTTGAAAAAGGGACTTCTGGTTTTACTTTTGGGAAAAAAGAGGATAAATTCGGAATCCGGGCATCCAGTACGCGTGAATTAATTTTTACGGATTGCAAGATTCCTGCAGAAAATTTATTGGCTAAAGAAGGCATGGGTTTTATTGTGACCATGAGGACATTTGATATGTCCAGGCCGGGAGTTGCGGCGCAGGCCTTAGGCATTGCTCAGGGTGCGCTAGAGTTGGCAGTTAAATATGTGCGTGAAAGAGTGCAATTTGGTAAACCGATATCGAGTTTTCAAGGTATTCAATGGATGCTGGCGGATATGGCGACGGAAATCGAAGCTGCGCGTGGGTTAGTTTATTCTACTGCCAGAATGCTGGATGCCGGAATAAAAGATGTATCTAAAGAATCGGCGATGGCTAAGATGTATGCAAGTGATGTGGCGATGAAGGTTAGTATAGATGCCTTACAGTTATTCGGCGGATACGGATACATGAAAGATTATCCGATTGAAAAATATGTGCGCGATGCTAAGATTACCCAGATTTATGAAGGTACGAACCAGGTGCAGCGAGGGATTATTGGTTTGAAAGTAATTAAGGAGATGGCTAAGTAAGCATAGAAAAGCAGGGTGTCCCTTTTCAGGACGTCCCCTAAAACTTATGAATATAATCGTTTGTATAAAACAGGTTCCGGAGACTACTGAGGTAAGGATTAATCCGGAGACTAATACGCTGATGCGCGAGGGGGTTAAGGCGATCATTAATCCTTTTGATATGTATGCGATTGAAGAGGCCCTGCGGCTTAAGGAGAGATTCGGCGGGAAGATCAGCGTTGTTACTATGGGCCCTCCTCAGGCAGATCAAGCTTTACGTGAAGCAATCTCAATGGGAGCTGATGAAGGTTATTTAGTTTGCGACCGGGCATTTGCCGGAAGCGATACCTGGGCAACCAGCTATACTTTGGCCGGAGCAATTAAGAAACTCGGGGCATTTGATTTGATTATTTGCGGCAAGCAGGCCTCAGACGGAGATACGGCACAAGTCGGGCCTGGAATATCGACACATTTAAATATTCCTCAGGTTACTTATGTTAAAAAAGTAGAAGAGGCCACGGATAAATTAATGCGCCTGGAGAGGATGCTGGAGGAAGGATTCGAAATTATCGAGACTCCATTGCCTGCGCTTTTAACTGTGGTTAAAGAAATTAACGAGCCCAGAATTCCTTCATTAAAAGGGTTGATGCGCGCAAAATCCGCTAAGATTACGATTCTGACTCAGAAAGAATTGGATTTAGATCCGCAGCAGATCGGCTTATGCGGTTCGCCAACTCAGGTGGTAAAAATATTTACACCTGCACCCAGAGTCGGCGGGCAGATACTCAAAGGTGAAATTCCTGAGATGGCCAAAGAGCTGGTAGATTTAATCAAAGATGAGGTTAATTAGAAGATGTCGATAGCAATTATTATTGAAAAATGTACCGGTTGCTCCTTGTGTGTTAAGGCCTGCCCTTTTGATGCCATTCGAATTATAGATAAAAAGGCCGTGATTGATTTACATAAATGCACGCTTTGCGGCGCCTGTGTTGATGCCTGTAAATTTAAGGCGATTTTATTGGAGAAGGCTGCGGGGCAATGTGCGTTGCCGGATATTAAAGATTACAAAGGGATCTGGGTTTTTATCGAGCAGAAGAATGGCCGGGTGCAATCGGTTTCCTATGAATTATTAGGCAAAGCTCAGGAGTTGGCGAAGAAATTAAATTGTCAGGTGAGCGGGGTATTAATCGGAAATAAATTAGAGGATCAGTTAGATGAATTGATTTTCTGCGGGGCGGATAATATTTATCTGGTTGAGGCTCCGGAGCTGGCTAATTTTCAGGATGAGCCTTACACAAATATTTTAGTTGAGCTGGTTAAAAAACATAAGCCGGAGATACTTTTATGCGGGGCGACTAATATCGGCAGGAGCTTGATTTCGCGGGTGGCGATAAATATCAAAGCAGGATTGACCGCTGATTGCACGGGGTTAGATATTGACCCGGATAAATTGATCCTGTTGCAGACGCGCCCGGCTTTTGGCGGAAATATCATGGCAACAATCATTTCTCCGAATTATCGTCCGCAAATGGCTACCGTGCGGCATAAAGTTTTTGCTCCATTGCCGGCAGATAAAAAACGCAAAGGCAAGATCATTAAAGAAAGCTTTGATAGCGCACTTTATGTTTCGCGCACCAAGCTTATAGATATTATTGATGAGATTGAATCTACGGTAAATTTATCCGAAGCAGATATTATTGTTTCCGGAGGCCGCGGGATGGGCTCACCGGAGAATTTTAAATTATTAGAGGAGCTGGCCCATGTTTTGGGAGCAGCTGTGGGCTCAAGCAGGGCGGCGGTGGATGCCGGTTGGATGCCTTATTCACATCAGGTCGGACAAACCGGGCGCACTGTTGCTCCGAAGATTTATTTTGCCTGCGGGATTAGCGGACAAATCCAGCATTTGGTCGGTATGCAGTCTTCAAAAATTATCGTAGCGATTAATAAGGATCCTGAAGCCCCGATCTTTAAAGTAGCCACTTACGGTATTGTCGGCGATATTTTGCAAATTCTTCCCGTTATAACCAAAACTTTTAAAGAAGTCTTGAGAAAATAATCAAAAAAACTAGGGGATAAAACTAGGGGCAGGCCCATAGTTTTTTTAAACTTTATGCCTAAGGTTAATCAGATCCGAGCCTTTACTTTGGTTGAGATTATGATCGTAGTTGGGATTATTGCTTTGATCTCGGCTATTGCTGTCCCTAGTATAATTTCTGTAAAAAGAATTGCTAATGAAGCAGCAGCTAAAAGTAACCTGCGCAGTCTTTCCAGCGCTGCAGAAACTGCTTCTGTTTCCCTCAGGCATTATCCGGTTACCGTAGCAGAGTTGCAGGGGTTTATCAATGTCGCCCCTGATTATTGCGCGGATGTGGCCGGAACCCAAAGCGCGGTTCAAAGTTATAATTACAGCTGTACGATGGATTTAACCGGTTATACCCTGGTTGCTTCTCCAGTGACTCTTGGGACTACCGGCAGTGTTACCTATGCCGCCACTCCCGGCGGAATTCTTACTCCTCTTAAGTAGAGCAATTTCATTAGCGGGTCCTGCCGATGGCTGTCCTTTGTCGGCAATTACCTCTAAAGGATCAGCCATCGTCACCCGCTATTCTAATTGAATTTCATACCTTTTTGCACTAATCTGCCTTGTTTTGACGCTAAACATACCCATATGTTAAAGAATGTAAAGATTCTCCTTGACAAGAAATAAATTTTTGTTTATAATGCGGTCATGGTATTTGAAGGATGATCAGGAGAGCTTTAATGGTAAATAGTAATTTGATGACAATTGAAGACCTGGCGGATTACCTAAAGGTTACCCGCCGTACGATATATGACTGGTTAAAGCATAATAAGATACCGGCGTTAAAGCTCGTCGGTCAATGGCGTTTTAAAAAAGATAAAATTGATGACTGGCTTGATGGGCAGTCCCAACATCATTAAATTCATAACTAAAGGAGACGTCGATGTATTTCAAAAAATTAGAGCTGATCGGGTTTAAATCATTTTGCGATAAGACAACACTTAATTTTGAGCCGGGGATCACCGCAGTAGTCGGTCCCAATGGTTGCGGCAAATCCAATATCTTTGATTCGATCCGCTGGGTTCTGGGGGAGCAGTCGGCTAAGTCATTGCGCGGTTCAGAGATGCTGGATGTTATCTTTAACGGCACGGATAGCAAAGAGCCGTTAAGCATGGCTGAGGTGAGCTTGACCTTTGATAATACCAACCGGTTTTTTAATGTTGATCATCCCGAGGTGTTGATCACCCGCAGGCTTTTCCGTTCCGGGGAAAGCGAATATATGCTTAATAAAACTACCGTACGCCTGAAAGATATTCTGGATATATTATTAGGAACCGGAATCGGCGCGGAGAGTTATTCGATTATTGCTCAGGGAAAAATTGATCTGGTATTAAGTTCGCGTCCGGAGGATCGCAGATTTGTTTTTGATGAGGCCAGCGGAATTAGTAAGTATAAAGCTCAAAAAAGAGAGACTACCCGTAGGCTTGAGGAGACCGAGCAAAACCTTTTGCGGGTAAATGATATTGTTACCGAGGTCAAGCGTCAGATTGGATCCCTTGAGCGCCAGGCCAATAAAGCGCGCAGGTATAAAGAAATTTTTGAAGAGTTAAAATTAAAAGAGATTGAGTTGGCCGGACTGGATAAGAAAAGTTTGTTTAAGGAAAAAGATGAGCTTATTTTGAAGTTGGCTGATTTAGGGAAAGAGGAATTGGCTTTGATTGAATTAGTTGGCCAGCAGGAAGAAAAAATTGCCAACCGGCAATCGGAGCTAAAGGAGTTGGAAGAGTCGATGATGGGTGCGCGCAGCCAGATGCTTAATTTGGAAAACAGTTTGGTGCGCAATAATGAGCACATTAATTTTAACCAGAAGAGGATGGTGGAATTAGTTCAGGACAGCGATGTTTTAGGCGGGCAGATCCAGCAGTCCCAGGCTAAGCTTGTTCAGGATCAAGAGAAATTACAAAAAGTGCGCGATGAATACGCCAGCCTCAAAGAGGATATTAGTAATAAGCAGGCTGTTTTAGCTCAGAAAGAAACCGAGATTAATAAGTTAAGCACCGCAATTAAAAATTCTCTTGAGGTTATCTCGCAAAGTAAAAAAGCGATCCTAGATTTAGAAAGCGCGATTTCCAATATCCATAATGAAATCGGCAATCTTAATTCTAAGCACCAGGTGTTTCTGGCGCGGAAAAAAAGGCTGGAAATTGAGAAGGCCAAAGTTTATGAGGAGAAGGCTATTACCGAGGAGACCTTGAAAAAAGTTAACGCAGAGCTGACCAGCGTTCGTGCGCTGGTTGAGGAATTCAGGAACAAGATCGCTGATGGCAAAATAAATCTGCAGCAGGAAGGGCAGAATCTGGAGGCGATTAATCAGGAGATCGCTGACCTAGGGAATGAGAAGATCACTTTAGTTTCACATAAAGAATTTCTGGAAAAATTAAAAAGTAAATATGATGATATCGGAGAAACATTAAATGCGGTAATTTATCTGGATAAAGCGCCTTCGGAGAGCCTGACCGGATTGGTCGTAAAAATACAAAATCAAGGCTCTGCGGTAAGTGAGAATGTTGCAAGCGGGGCAACAAGTTTTAAAATAAGCGGTGAGGCTAAGCCGATTGAATTAGATACCCAGAAGATTCAAGAAAAGATTTTGAAGATAGAGGAGAAGCTTGGCGAGCTAAGGAATAGGATGGTTGCGCGCCAGGAGTGTATTGCGTCATTGACTAAGATGTCTGATGAGTTAGAGCAAGAGCTGCGTAATCATGAGATTACTTTGGCGAATAAAGAATCCAATGCTCAGGCAATCCGGGAGCATTTTGATAAGATTAAAGAAGAAGAGGATGTAATTGTGATGGAGTTAACTGATGTGGCCAGGGAGATTGCTGCTATTGAGCAGAATTTAGCTACTTTCGGCGAGCAGCTTTCCGGATTAAATAATCAGGAGAGGATTAAGCAGGATTTAATCGGGCAAGAAGAGGATGCGATCAAACTAAGCAGTAAGGCCCGGGAAGAGGTCCTGGTTTTAATTACCCAGACTAAAACCGAAATCGAAGCGCTGCATAAGCGTTTTAGCTCTGATGAAGCAACGCTGAAGATCTTAAATGAAACTTATGAACAGGATAAAGCTATCCTGGAAAATATTCAGCGACAGATTAATGAGGCCAAAGAGCGCCAGGATGTTTTAAAGGCGGAGATTATCCAATGCCAGAATGAGATCAAGGAGTCGGAGGTTTTGATCGCGCAAAAGAAGAGTGAATTTTTGGAGGTAGAGTCAAAGTATAATGAGGTATCCGGAGGCACAATCGGATTAGTTAAGAAGATCGAAGCCGACCGCAAAAATCTTGATGAGATTAAAAACCGGCTGCATGATTTAGCGATGCAGGATAAAGACTTAGATTACCGCTATACAAGCTTAAAGGAGCGGATGCTTTCTGCTTATAAGATCGACCTGGATCTGGAAGCTTTGCAGGAGAAAGAATTAGATTATGATGTATTGTTAAATGAAATTGTCGAGTTAAAGAAAAAAGTAGATTCCTGCGGCACGGTGAATTTAGTGGCCATCGAAGAGTATGATGAATTAAAGAAGCGTTATGATTTTCTTATTCAGCAGCAGGCTGATCTTGCCGGGGCAAAGGAGGCATTGCATCAGGCAATTTTAAAGATTAACCGCACGACCAAACAGATGTTTGTTGAAACATTTGAAAAAGTAAAGGTGGAGTTTAAAAATTATTTTCGCCTGCTTTTTAACGGCGGGGATGCGCAGCTTTTTCTGCTTGATGAGAATGATCCGCTGGAGTCGGGAATTGAGATTATCTGCCGGCCTCCGGGCAAGAAGCTGCAGAATGTGCTTTTATTAAGCGGCGGAGAGAAGACGATGTCGGCGATTGCTTTGATCTTTGCAATTTTCAAAGTTAAGCCCAGCCCGTTCTGTATTTTAGATGAGATCGATGCGGCTCTGGATGAGGCTAATGTGGACAGATTCTCAAGAGTCTTGCAGGAGTTTGCTAAAAATTCCCAGTTTATCGTAATTACCCATAATAAGAAGACGATTGTTAATGCGAATATTATGTACGGGATTACGATGGAGCAGTCGGGGGTCAGTAAAATAGTTTCGGTGAAATTATCGCAGAATCAAGAAAAGGAAAAACTCGAGGCGCAGGCTTCAGTTTAAAGTTAACCGCAGCAGGTTTTATTTTTACCTTTATTTTTTGCCTGGTAGAGGGATTTATCCGAAGAAGAGATTAGTTCTGCAGGAAGCTGGCCATTCTCAGGGAAAGTAGCAAGTCCTAAACTTACCGTCATCTGTTTATTAGGGAAAACATCTTCATTTAAGAAGGGATATTTTTGAATATCCAATCTTAGGCGTTCGGCAATCATAAAGGCTTCTTTTTTATCAGTGTGCGGAAGGATGATTGTAAATTCTTCGCCTCCGTAACGGCAGACAAGATCCATTTTACGTGATTGATTGCGTAAAAGAGCCGCTAAGTTCTTTAATATTTTATCTCCCTCCTGATGGCCAAGCGTATCGTTGTAGATCTTGAAATCATCTATATCTATCACCAGTAAGCTAAGCGGGCTTCGATTGGCTTTGGCTTTTTCAACCTCGTTATGCAACAGGTATTGAAAATATCCGTGGTTCCAGAGGCTGGTTAAGTAATCAGAATGCGCGCGCTCTACGGTCAGTTCATAAAGCCGGGAGTTTTCAATTGCCAGGCCGGCCTGGTTGGCCAGCATGGTTAGCATGCGGATATGGTCTTTAGTGATCGGGTCATTAGTGATAAAATTATCGGCGACGATTATTCCGTTAACTTTATCTTTTGCTTTCAGAGGTATAAGTATAAGTTCGTTGTTCTTCAACATTTGAATTACCGGAGAATTGCGGTATTGGTGGAGGATTTGACCAGTTAAATGTAAAGGCATGCCTTCTAATACCGCCAGCGATAAAGGATTTTCATCTTTATCATACATCGAAACTTTTAAAGCTTTAACCTGAAGGTTAAAGCTTGACTCTAATACAGAAGTAGAGCATTTGAAGGCACCGATTAGATCTTCCAGATCCATTTTTTCTTCTTCGATCCTGGTCCAGGCGGCATTGGCTTCTTCGCCGCTTTCCGGGCCGATTCCCATTTTACCCTCAATAATTTTTTCCTTTTCATTCACCAAAAAGAGCATTGCCCGGTTAAATCCTAAGCCGATATGCGCAGTTACGCCGGTAAGGATAATATAGAGGATCTCATCCAATTTTAAGGTTGTACGCATGGCATTGGAGATCTCGTAAAGTATGCCAAGCTCGGTTTTGGTGCGGTCAAGTTCGGTTTTTAGCTTGCTTAGGTCTTCCATATTGGTTAAACTTAACACATTTTTAGGCTGAAGTCAATACGGACGTGTAATTATTTTAGTTAGATTTCGTTCTATCGTACGTCTATTGGGGTAGAGGGGAGGTGATTTATATTGTTTGACAGTGGGATAGGGGCGGGTTATAATATTAAAACTAAAATTAAAATCGGAGGTTGAAATGGTTGTGGAAAAGAAGAAAGAAGAGGTAAAAGAGACATCTGATCGTCACAAGGCATTGGAATTAGCGCTGGCTCAGATAGAGAAGCAGTTTGGCAAGGGTTCCATAATGAAGTTGGGATCCCACACCAAAGCTGATGTTGAGATTATTCCTACAGGAGCACTTACCCTTGATTTAGCTTTGGGTGTAGGAGGTTTGCCGCGGGGCAGAGTAATCGAAATATTCGGCCCGGAAGCTTCCGGAAAGACTACGCTTACTTTAACGGCGATCAGGGAAATTCAGAAAAAAGGCGGGGTGGCGGCTTTTATCGACGCTGAGCATGCCTTTGATTCAACTTATGCTAAATTAATCGGATTAAATTTAGATGATCTTTTGATCTCTCAGCCGGATACCGGAGAGCAGGCTTTGGAGATCGCTGAAACTTTAGTGCGTTCTAACGCAGTGGATTTAGTGGTGATTGATTCGGTGGCGGCGTTGACTCCGCGGGCTGAAATTGAAGGAGAGATGGGTGATTCGCATATGGGGCTTCAGGCGCGCTTAATGTCTCAGGCCTTGCGTAAATTAACCGGCTCGATCAGTAAATCGCGCACGACCTTAATTTTTATTAATCAGTTGCGCGAGAAGATCGGTGTAATGTTTGGATCCCCGGAGACAACTCCCGGAGGACGCGCCCTTAAATTTTATGCATCCGTGAGATTAGATGTACGCAGAATCGCTACTTTGAAAGAGTTGGATAAGGTTATCGGCGGACATGTTAGAGTTAGAGTGGTAAAAAATAAAGTTGCTCCGCCGTTTCGTGAGGCAGAGTTTGATATTTTACATAATGAAGGAATCTCTAAAACCGGCGCAGTGATTGATGCGGCAGTTAAATTAGAGGTAATTAGCAAATCCGGCACCTGGCTTTCATATGAAGATACAAAACTCGGCCAGGGCAGGGATGCAGCAATAAAATTCTTAAAAGAGAATCCTAAATTACAGGATGATATTGAAAAAGCAGCACGTAAAAAGTCAGCTCTCGAAGGATAGGCCGCAAAGTCATAGTGCAGAAAAGGCCAGGGCGTATGCTTTTTTACTATTGAAGTTTAGGCTGCGCAGCGAAGCTGAGTTAATTGTGCGGCTTAAACAAAAAGGTTTCTCTGATAACCTCGCCCAAGATACGGTGGACTTCTTAAAAGATAAAGAATTTATTGATGACCGCCTGTTTGCGCGCAGCTGGGTAGCCAGTCGTCTTAAGCGGCCATTTGGCATCAGAAGGATAAAACAAGAGCTCCTTGGTAAAGGTTTAGATAAGCAGATTATTGAGGATTCGCTTGAGCAGGCAAAAAAAGGTTACAGCGAAACTCAGACCGTCAGCCAGTTAGCCCGGCAAAGATTTGCAAGATTAGCCGGAATCGATCCGCAAAAAGCAAAAGCACGCGTCTACGGGTATTTATTGCGCCGGGGTTTCTCGCCTGATATAGTAAGTGAAACAATCAAACAATTATGACCGCGAATATTTTAAGAGAAAAATTCCTGAGCTTTTTTAAAGCCAGGAAGCATAAGATTATTGACAGCGATTCTTTAGCCCCTAAAGATGATCCGACGGTATTATTTACTCCTGCCGGAATGAATCAATTTAAAAAAGAATTTATGGGAATTGATTCCGGGTTTAAGCGCGCGGCCACCGCCCAGCGCTGTTTGCGTACGGATGACCTGGATAAGGTGGGTAAGACCAGCGTCCATCATACTTTTTTTGAAATGCTGGGGAATTTTTCTTTCGGAGATTACTTTAAGCAAGAGGCGATCGCCTGGGCTTGGGAGTTTTTAACTAAAGAATTAAAGATCTTACCGATTAAGCTTTGGGTTTCGGTTTATCAGGATGATGATGAAGCTTATAGAATTTGGAAAGATGACGTAAAGATTGCGGAGAATAAAATAATCAGATTAGGAGATAAGGATAATTTTTGGCCGGCAGAGGCCAAGACTAAAGGCCCGAATGGGCCGTGCGGGCCGTGTTCAGAGATATTTTTTGATTTTGGAAAAGAGGTGGGTTGCGGGAAGGCGGATTGTTCGCCGGCTTGCAGTTGCGGAAGGTTTGCGGAGATCTGGAATTTAGTATTTACTCAGTTTAACCGTAAGCCGGATGGCTCGCTTGAGCCGTTGCCGAATAAAAATATTGATACCGGAATGGGCTTGGAAAGATTAGCGGCGGTGATGCAGGGGGTAAAAAGTAATTTTGAAACTGAACTTTTCCAGCCGATAATTAAAGAGATCAATCAATCGGCAGCAAAAGGGGCAGATAAAAAAATAATCTATGCGCTTGCCGATCATCTGCGGGCAGTGGTGTTCTCTATTTTTGACGGGATCTTGCCTTCTAATGAAGGCAGGGGTTATGTGGTTAGAAAAATAATCCGTAAGTCTATTTTGCATTTAAAGAGCTTGGGTATCAATGACCCTTTGCTTTACCGGTTAGTAGCAACTGTAGCTGAAATAATGCGTGAGCCTTATCCTGAATTAACCAGCCGCAGGGAGGAGATCGCCCAGATTGTTTTAGCTGAAGAGAAAAATTTTATTAATACGCTGGCAACCAGCGAGGAATTATTCAGAAGTAAATTTGCGGAATTTATCAAAAAACCGGATGCCCGGGCGGTGGGAAATATTGCTTTTTTGCTGCATGATACCTATGGGATCCCTTTAGAATTAACTAAGGAATGGCTGGATAAGAAAAATATAGATTTTTCACAAGAATCTTTTCAGCAGGCTATGGAGGTTCAGAAGGCGCGTTCAAAATCAGGCAGTGCGATGAAGGGTGATGTTTTTGGCGCTGTCGGCTTGCAGATTAAGATTAAAGAAAGTAAATTTACCGGTTATGAAGAAGGTTCTTGCGCAGCTAAAATTCTGGCGATATTAAAAGACGGCAAAGATATACAAGAGGCTTCAAGTGGCGATAAAGTGCAGATAGCTTTAGACAAAACTCCTTTCTATGCAGAAGGCGGGGGACAAGTTGGAGATACCGGAGAATTGATTAAGGAAAATAATATTTTTGAAGTTTTAGATACCAAAAAGATTGATAATGTTATTTTGCATAGCGGTAAGGTAAAATCCGGAAGTTTTAAGAAGAATGATCCGGTAGTTGTAAAGATTGATACTCAACGTCGGATGAATATTGCCAAGAATCATACAGCGACACATATTTTACAGGCTTCTTTAAGGGAAGTTTTAGGAAGTCACGTCGGGCAGCAAGGGTCTTTAGTTAATGAAGAAAAACTTCGTTTTGATTTTACGCATTTTAAAGGATTATCTGCAGAAGAGGTTGCCAGAGTTGAAGAAGTGGCCAACAGCTATATTTTTAAAAATTATGTTGTGCAGGCTAAAGAGATGACGCTTAAGGAGGCTAAAAAATCAGGAGCTTTAGCGTTTTTCGAAGAGAAATACGGAGAAAATGTGCGGGTAGTTGAGATCGGAGATATTTCCAAAGAACTATGCGCTGGTACGCATCTTACTGATCTTACGCAGATTGGTTTGATCAAGATAATTAGCGAAAGCTCCGTTGCCAGCGGGATCAGAAGGATTGAGGCGGTTACGGGTCAATTTGCAGAGCAGTTTGTTAAAGATCAGGAGCAAAAGGCGATTGAAGAAGCTAAACAGAAAATTGAACTAGAGGAACAAAAGGTTCAGGAAAAGAAGCGTAGCGCTCAGATGGGCAATATTCTAGAGGCTAAAGCGCTTGAACTTTCAGAGAAGCGTATAAAATTAAATGCAATGAACGTGGTTTTTTCAATCGAAGCTAACTTAGACATGAATTCATTACGCTTATTGGTGGATATGATCAAAGAGAAAATAAATCAGTCGGTAATTGCGTTGGGCGCGCAGGAGGCCAGTAAAGCCTTTTTAGTGGTGGGGTTAACCGCGGATTTATGCGCCAAAGGATTAAGCGCTAAAGATATAATCTCTCAGGTTGCCCCGCTAATCGGTGGCAGCGGCGGTGGAAGAGGAGATTTTGCGCAAGCCGGAGGAAGCAGGCCAGAGAATTTTGCGCTGGTATTTGATAAAATAAAGGATATAATAGTTAAGTTATGAAAATCATCAAGTTTAGCAGTAAAAAATTAGATAAGATTTATAATCGCGGGTCAGTGCGCCAGAGGCGGGTTGAAGAAACGGTTAGGAAGATTATTGATGATGTGCGCTTACTTGGCGATGACGCCTTGATCAGATACATGCGTAAATTCGATAAGGTCAAAATAAGCCAGCGTCAGATTAAAGTTTCGCAGATTGAGATAAGCGGAGCCTACGCCAACATCAGCCCGGATTTTGTTTCTTCGCTTAAGGTCATTATGGAGAATGTCAGCCGCTTTTACCGTAAGCAGCTGCGTAAGTCCTGGAGAATTAAGGGTGGGGAAGGGGTAGTTTTGGGTGAAAACTATTCACCTTTAGAGAGAGTTGGAGTTTATATTCCTGCCGGCACAGCTCCGCTGGTTTCTACGGTTTACATGACGGTGTTACTGGCGAAACTGGCGCAAGTTAAAAAAACTATTTTAATCAGCCCTCCGGATAAGAACGGACAGATCAATCCTCACATTTTGGTAATTGCGGATCTCCTAAAAGTTGATGAGGTTTATCGGGTCGGCGGAGCTCAAGGCATTGCAGCTTTAGCTTATGGAACTAAAACTATACCCCGCGTGGATAAGATTGTCGGGCCGGGAAATGTCTATGTAAGCGAAGCAAAGAGACAGGTCTTCGGAGCAGTAGATATAGACATGATCGCCGGGCCTACGGAGTTGGTAATTATTGCTAATCGTTTAAGCGACCCTAAATTTGTGATCAGCGACTTGCGCGCTCAAGCCGAACATGCCAAAGGCTTAGCCATATTAATTACTAACTCTAAAAGTTTAGCCAAGGAGGTTAAGTCCCAATTGGCCGGAGATAACGGGTATATTATTTTAACGAAGAATTTAAAACAGGCCTGTGAAATTGCCAATAAGATCGCTCCTGAGCATTTGGAGATCCTAGTGAATAACCCTAAGGCGTTGCTTAAAAATATTAAAAATGCCGGGGCAATATTTTTAGGGCCGTATAGCCCGGTGGCTTTGGGGGATTATATTGCCGGGCCAAGCCATGTTTTACCGACTAACGGCTCAGCCAGATTTTTTTCGGGTTTAAATGTTTCCGATTTTATGAAAAGTAACCATATTATCAGTTATTCGAAAAAGGCACTGGAAAAAATACGTGAACCGCTGGAAAAAATCGCCGCAATTGAAGGTTTGCAGAAGCATATTGATTCGGTAAAGAGCAGGTTTTTATAACCAAGGAAAATTGATGAAAGAAAGAACTGCTGAAAAAGAAAGAAAAACCAGGGAAACCGTTATTTCTGCTAAATTAAATATCGATGGATCCGGAGCTGCTAAGATTAATTCCGGTATAGGATTTCTTGATCATATGCTGGAATTATTTGCTTTTTGGGGGCACTTTGATTTGGAGATTGTTACCAAAGAAGCTGATTTAAAGGTAGATATACATCATACAAATGAGGACCTGGGAATTGTTATTGGGCAGATTTTTAAGGAAGCGCTAAGGGATAAAACCGGGATTAACAGAATCGGTTCGCAATCTGCTCCGATGGAAGATGTGACTGCCAGCGTGACAGTAGATATTAGCGGCAGGGGTTCGTTTAAGTTAATTCTCGGGACTGCTGCAGGTAATAGTCCTCAAGCTCAGGATGGCTATGAGCTCAAATATGCCGAGCATTTTTTTGAGGCGTTTGCCAAACAATTAGGAATGAATCTTAATATTAAGATTGAAAATCCCAGCATAGATTTACATGCTACTTTAGAGCCGGTTTTTAAAGCTTTCGGAATTGCTTTAGATCAAGCCACTCAAATTGACCCGCGCAGAAAAGGTATCCCTTCGACTAAGGGCGTGATTGACTGATGAAGATTGCGATTATTGACTATGGCATGGGCAATATTCATAGCGTGGCCAAGGCAGTGGCACTTTTCGCAGCAGTTCCTGTAATTACCAATAAAAAAAGCGAGATAGATTCCTGCGAAAAAATAGTTTTGCCGGGGGTGGGTGCTTTTGATGATGCGGTTGCCGAATTAGAGAAGCAGGATTTAATCAGCGTAATTAAAGATCAGGTTAATCAAAAAAAACCTTTTTTAGGGATTTGTTTAGGTATGCAGCTGTTATTTGAAAGTAGCCAGGAAGCTAAGATTAAGAAAGGCCTGGGTATTTTAGGCGGCCAAGTTGTTAAATTCAATGCCAGAGATAACTTAAAAATCCCGCATATGGGATGGAATGATCTTGCCGTGGTGGCTAAGGATTGCCCTTTGTTAGATGCAGTGGATAATAATTCTCAGGTTTATTTTTGCCATTCATATTATCCTAAGCCTACCGATAAAGGTGTTGTTGCTGCTACCTGTGATTACGGATCGGAGTTTGCCTCTGTTTTATGGAAAGATAATGTTTACGGGGTGCAATTTCATCCGGAAAAAAGCCAGGCGGTGGGTTTGAAGATGATCAGTAATTTTGTGAAGCTATGTTAATTATTCCGGCGATAGATTTAAGGAACGCTAAAGTGGTCAGGCTTTTCCAAGGCAATTTCAAACAGGAAAAAATATATTCCAGTGATCCGGTAAAGGTGGCCAAGCATTGGGCCAGACAAGGCGCTAAGCTTTTGCATATCGTGGATCTTGACGGGGCATCAAGCGGCTCACCTAAAAATCTAAATGTTTTAAAAGAGATTATCAATCAGGTTGGGTTGGGTATAGAGTTTGGCGGCGGAGTAAGAAGTATGGCAATGATATCTGAATTGCTTGACTTAGGTGTAGAGCGAGTTATTTTGGGTACTAAAGCGGCCAGCGATGCTGAATTTTTAAAGAAGGCTTGGAAAAAATTCGGAGAAAAAATTATTGTCAGCATTGACGCTAAATCCGATAAAGTTCTCACGCAGGGATGGAATCAATCGGCAGCTAAAACTACACTTGCTTTTGCCAAAGAGCTGAAGAAAATAGGCTTTAAGCAATTGATCTATACGGATATTTCTAAAGACGGTACTTTGAGGGGGCCGAATATTTTAGGGATTAAGAAATTGCTCAAAGAAACAGGATTAAATGTGATTGCTTCAGGAGGAGTAGGAAATTTAAAGGATCTGGTCAATCTCATCAAGCTTAAAAAACAGGGCGTTGTAGGGGTTATCGTCGGTAAGGCTTTATACGAAGGAAAATTTACTTTAACCGAGGCGTTGAAACTTAATTAAGGGGGGTGGAATATGGTAAAAAAAGTGTTGTTGTTAGGGGCTGTGGCAGTTTTTGTTTTTTCTTTGAGCGGATGTGCGACAATGCGCAAGAATAACAATTTGGAGATGCAGGGGTTGAAAGATAAGGTTTCGACCCTTGAGGCACAGTTACGCGAAAAAGATGATGAGATTAACAGCTTAAGAGAATCTACGCTAAAAAGTACTGAAGTGGGTAATGCAGGTCAAATTGTTGAAGCTAAGCAACAAATCGATCCGAAGCAAATTCAAACAGCTTTAAAGAATGCCGGTTATTATCAAGGTACTGTTGACGGTAAGCTTGGTAAAAAAACCCGCAGCGCAATAAGGGAATTCCAGAAAGCCAATAACCTTCCTGTTGACGGAAAAGTGGGCAAGAAAACTTGGGCAGTTTTAAAGGAGTATTTGTTAAAGAAAGTAAAATAAGTGTTAACTAAACGTATTATCCCTTGTCTGGATATTAAAGAAGGCCGGGTAGTCAAGGGTGTAAAATTTTTGGGGCTACGTGATGCCGGAGATCCGGTTGAGGTGGCTAAGCTTTATGATCAGCAGGGAGCGGATGAGCTGGTTTTTCTGGATATTACCGCAAGTGTTGAAAACCGGAAAACTTTAGTTGAGCTTGTGCAGAGGATCGCCCAGAATATCTTCATGCCTTTTACTGTTGGCGGAGGCATAGGAGAGGTTCAGGATATCCGCAATATTTTAAATGCCGGAGCGGAAAAGGTATCGCTTAATACCCAGGCGGTAAAATTTCCCCAGTTAATCAGTGATAGCGCCAAAAGATTCGGCAGCCAGTGTATTGTCGCAGCCATTGATGCCCAAAGACAGGCTGATCACTGGGAAGTTTTTATTAACGGCGGCAGGACTCCTACCGGAATTGATGTTTTGGTTTGGGCAGAGAAAGTAGCCAGGCTTGGGGCAGGTGAGATACTTTTAACGAGTATGGATGCCGACGGGACCAAAAATGGTTATGATTTAGAGTTGACCGCTGCAATTACCGGAAAAATTAATATCCCGGTGATTGCCTCAGGCGGGGCGGGAAAGCTGGAAGATTTCTATAATGTTTTCACGCAAGGCAAAGCTGATGCCGCTTTGGCGGCTTCGCTTTTTCACTATCAGGAACTTTCGGTGAAGCAGGTAAAGAGTTATTTAAAGGAAAGAGGGGTAGCTGTAAGATTATGAAAACGACAAAATTTAGGTTAGGTAATTTGAAGTTTGATAAAAACGGATTGATTCCTGCGATTATTCAGGATTACAAAAATAACCAGGTGTTGATGGTGGCGTATATGAATAAGGAGTCGCTGCGCCGGACTCTAAAATTAGGTAAGACCTGCTATTGGTCGCGTTCACGGAAAGAATATTGGGTTAAGGGATTAACCAGCGGACATTTTCAGTTTGTTAAATCTATCGCCTATGATTGCGATATGGACGCGCTATTAATTAAGGTGCGCCAGCTCGGCAAGGCCTGCCACACGCAAAACCGAAGCTGTTTTTACCGGAAGATTAAATAGAGGGATTTAGTTGATCAGTTTAACTTTAAAAGAATTTCTTAAATTAAGCAAAAAGGGTAATGTTATTCCGGTTTATCAAGAGATTAACGCCGATCTGGATACTCCGGTTTCTGCTTTTTTAAAAATTAAGCACAGCGATTATGCTTTTCTTCTGGAATCTGTAGAAGGCCAGGAGAAGATCGCCCGGTACTCATTCCTCGGAACCCAGCCCAGCCTGATCTTTAAAAGTAAAGACAAGCAGATTGAAATTATTGATGTAGCCAGAAACAAGAAAAGAAGTTTTATTACCGCCAGCTCGCCGTTAGATGAGATCAAGAAAATAATGCGGGATTTTCGCAGTGTACATGTCGCCGGGCTGCCGCGTTTTTACGGAGGCCTGGTGGGCTATATCGGTTATGATACGGTGAGATTCTTTGAAGATATTCCCGATAAAAATAAAGATGATTTAAAGATCCCGGACACGCTTTTACTCTTAACTGATACACTTTTAATTTTTGACCGGCTTAATCATACGATTAAAATCGTCAGTAACGTAATTTTACCGAAAGCTTCAAATGATTCCCGGAAAGCTCAGCTTTATCAAAAGGCAATTAAAAAGATTGAATCAATGCACAGTGATTTTAACCGTTTGGTTATTCCCAAGAGAAGCTTAGCTGGTAATAAAAAGTTACAGATTAACAGTAATTTTAAGCAACCCGAATTTGTCAGGATCGTTAAGCAGGCCAAAGATTATATAAAAAAGGGCGATGTCATTCAGGTGGTTTTGTCGCAACGGTTTAAAGTTAGGACGCAAAAAGATGATTTTGCGATTTACCGGTCTTTGCGCATTCTGAATCCTTCGCCGTACATGTATTATTTGAAGTTAAAAGATTTTTCGATTATTGGCTCAAGCCCGGAGATGCTGGTGCGCTGTGAAAACGGATTAGTGCAGAATCGCCCGATTGCCGGCACGCGCCCGCGCGGAAAAAATGAGCTCCAAGATTTGCGACTGGAGAAGGAGCTTTTGAATGATGAAAAAGAAAGAGCCGAACACCTGATGCTGGTAGATCTGGGCAGGAATGATTTAGGGCGGATCAGCAAATTAGGCAAGGTTAAAGTTGACGAGTTTATGCGGGTAGAAAAGTATTCACACGTAATGCATTTAGTCAGCCAGGTAAGTGCGATACTTGACAAAAAAAGGTTTGATATCTATGATGTATTGAAGGCTGCGTTTCCCGCAGGCACGGTAACCGGGGCGCCGAAGATTCGGGCGATGGAGATTATTGATGAGCTGGAGAATGTAAAGCGCTCATTATATGCCGGAGCAATCGGGTATTTTAGTTTTTCACATAATTTAGATACTTGCATTACCATCCGTACAATATTGTTTAAAGATGGTTTTGCTTATGTGCAGGCCGGGGCAGGGATTGTCGCTGACTCTGTTCCGGAAAAAGAATATCAGGAGTCAGTGAATAAAGCCAAGGCTTTAATGGAAGTAATTAGAACATAAGGAAGGAGTAGTATAATGGCAGTGCATATTCGTTTAAGAAGAATTGGTAAGAATCCGGCAGGAAAGCCGCATTTTCGCGTTACTGTTTTTGATGAGCGCATGGGCCGGGATAGCCGGATCATTGAAGAGTTAGGTTATTATAAACCGACAAGCGGGCTGGCGGTTTTAAAAAAAGAACGCATCGCCGAATGGGTAAAAAATGGCGCTCAGGTTTCGGCAACGATTAAGAGTTTATTAAAGAAGTCAAACAAAGGAGTCTAATATGCCACAGGGATCTGCTGCAAATCCGATAGTACAGCTTTTACCGTTAGCTTTAATTTTTATTATTTTTTATTTTTTGTTGATCCGTCCGCAAAAGCAAAAAGAAAAAGAGCATCAAAGGATGATCTCCGGGATTAATAAAAATGAAGAGATCGTCACTTTAAGCGGTATCCACGGTACCATTGTCAATGTTAAAGATAAGACTGTTATTTTACGCATTGACGATAATGTCAAGATAGAGATTGAAAAAAACAGCATAGGTTATATTAAAAAGCCCCAAGGCGCCTAAAAACAGGAGTTTTAATTAATGGAAAGAAAACTGATCTATAAAATACTGCTTATTTTAGGAATTGTCGGTGTGTGTTTGTACCATGTTTTTCCTTTGAATAAGCGCATTAATCTGGGGCTTGATCTTCAAGGCGGGATGCATCTTTTACTTAAAGTTGATACTAGCCATTTAGAAGGGCAGGCTAAGCTTGATGCATGTGACCGGGCAGTTGAGGTAATCCGTAACCGGATTGATGAATTTGGGGTCAGGGAAACTTCCATTCAAAAGCAGGGTGATGATGAGATCGTCGTGCAGCTTCCCGGAGTTACCGATCGGCAGCGGGCGATTGATCTGATCGGCAAAACTGCTATGCTTGAATTTAAAATTGTCTCTAATGATATGGATAAGCTTAAAGAGGCAATTGCCGGGACGGTTCCTGAGGGGTATGAGTTAAAGTATACTCCTGAAGAACATGAGCCTTTGTTGCTTGAGAAGCAGGCTGTTTTGGTTGGGGATTCTTTGACGGATGCGACGGTGCGTTTTGATCAGAGCCAGTTTAGCGAGCCGATTGTTGGTTTGCGTTTTAATCCTGCAGGCGCTAAGAAATTTTCTGAAATAACTGCGGCTAATGTGGGCAAACGGTTGGCTATTGTTTTAGATGGTAAAGTACAATCAGCTCCGCGGATCAGAGAAGCAATTCCTTCGGGGGAAGCGGTAATTACCGGCAGGTTTGATGTAGCCGCTGCGCAGGATTTAGCTTTAGTTTTGAGAGTCGGTGCATTACCGGCTCCGATGCATATTGAAGAAGAAAGAACTGTCGGGCCGTTACTTGGGCAGGATTCGATAAATAAAGGAGTTAAAGCTTGTATTATCGGCATTAGTTTGGTTTTTATTTTTATGGCCGGCTATTATCTTTTAGCCGGGGTGGTTGCCGATATTGCGCTATTGCTTAACTTGATCATAATTTTAGGATCATTGGGAATGCTTCCTTTAATATTTCCCGGGATATCCGCTACTTTGACCTTGCCGGGGATTGCTGGTATTGCTCTTTCTTTGGGTATGGCAGTGGATGCAAATGTACTTATCAATGAGCGTATCAGAGAAGAGTTAACTGCAGGCAGGAGTTTACGCTTGGCAATAACCAATGGATATGACCGTGCCTTTAGCGCTATATTTGACTCAAATATTACAACCTTGATTGCTGCATTTTTATTATTTCAATTTGGCACCGGGCCGATAAGAGGTTTTGCGGTTACTTTAACCATTGGTTTGATGGCAAGCATGTTTACGGCTATCGTTGTAACCAGGACGGTATTTGAGCTGTTGCTTAATCTGGGTTGGATTAAAAATTCTTTACCCATGTTTAAATTAATCGGTGAAACTAAGTTTGATTTTATCAGTAAGCGTAGAATATTTTATGCTTTGTCAATTATTGTAATCACAGTAGGGCTTTTTTCATATTTTAAGAAAGGATCGCAAGCTTACGGGATTGATTTTGCCGGAGGCCAGCTTCAGGAGTATATGTTTAAAAATCCTCCCTCTGTTGATAGGGTCAGGAAAATTTTAGAGGAAATTGAGCTTAAGAATGTTTCCATTCAGCAATTTAAAGACAATCCTAATGTTTTATTGATCCGGACTACCGAAGACAAAAATCAGATATTAACTGAGAGGCTCCAGCGGAGTTTTCCTCAAGACGATATTCAGGTTTTAAGGGTTGAACGCGTCGGTCCTGTCGCCGGTAAGCATTTAAGAGATAAGGCGGTGTCCGCACTGATCTGGTCATTGGCCGGCATCCTTATTTATGTTGCTTTCAGATTTAAACATTTAAATTTTGCCATTGCCGGTATTATCGCTATTCTGCATGATGTATTAGTAACTTTGGGCGCGCTTTCTTTTTCCGGCAGGCAAATTGACCTTTTAAGCGTCACGGCTTTTTTGACTATTGCCGGCTACTCTATAAATGATACGATTGTTATCTATGACCGGGTCAGGGAAAATATTAAACTTTACCGGAAATTAAACCTTTACGAATTAATAAATTTAAGCGTGAATCAGTGCCTGGGCCGTACAATTCTTACTACCGGGGTTACTTTATTATGCGTTTTATCGATCTTTTTATACGGCGGAGAGATACTCAGCAACTTTTCTTTTGCCTTGTTAATCGGTTTCTTCTGCGGAGTTTATTCTACGGTTTATATTGCCTCACCCCTAATACTTGCTTGGAACCGTAAGGGTGCAAAATAAAAGATAAAAGGGAAACTAAATAGGGACGTTTCCCTTAAAAAGGAAACGTCTTTTTTATTTTTAATATGATATTTAAATCCATTAAGATTTATCTTAATCAGGATATCAATTTGGAGTATTTTACTGAGACTTTAGTAGGATTTGGCTACAGCCGGCAGGAGTTGGTTGCTGGCGAAGGAGATTTTAGCCGCCGCGGGTCCATTCTTGATATCTTTCCGGTTTCCTTTGAATTGCCCATCCGTATCCAGTTGGATAATGAAAAAATAATTTCAGTTAAAACTTTTAATCCTTCTACCGGAGAAGCTCTTTGGGCCCATAATATTGTTATCATCCTGCCGCATAAAAAGTCTTCAAAGGAAGGAAGTTTTAATTTCAGCGAAGAGTTTCCGTTAAAAAATTTCGTGGATTTGGATATTGGTGATTTTGTAGTGCATAACCAGCATGGCATAGGAAAATTCCTGGGGATGCAAAAAATTAAAACCGGATCCGCTCTTAGCGACCACCTAGTGATTGAATATGACCGGAATGAGAAGTTGTATGTACCGGTTGATGCGATGCACTTGGTGCAAAAATATATTGCTTTTCAAGCGGGGCGGCCCAAGCTTTACCGTTTAGGCAATAAAGAGTGGCAAAGAGTAAAAGCGCGCACGCGTAAGGGTATTCAGAAATTAGCCTGGGAGTTATTGGGGTTGCAGGCGATGCGTTTGGTTTCTAAAGGGTTTAAATTTTCTCCGGATTTCGATTGGCAGTCTGATTTTGAGAAAACATTTCCGTACGAAGAGACCCCTGATCAGGATAAGGCAATGCATGAAGTTAAGGCCGACATGGAATCGGATAAACCTATGGACCGGCTGCTTTGCGGAGATGTTGGTTACGGTAAAACCGAAGTCGCTATGCGTGCAGCATTTAAAGCGGTTATGGATAATAAGCAAGTAGCCTATCTGGTTCCTACCACAATTTTAGCCGAACAACATTATAAAAATTTTACCGGCCGCCTGATTAATTTTCCGGTTAACGTGCAGATGCTTTCCCGTTTCAGAACTATTGCTCAGCAAAAAGTAATTATTAAGCAATTAATCGAAGGGGGCGTTGATATTGTTATCGGCACGCACAGGTTGCTTTCAGATGACGTAGTTTTTAAGGATTTAGGATTAGTGATTGTTGATGAGGAGCAGCGTTTCGGAGTTAAGGCTAAGGAAAAGTTAAAAAAAATTAAAACCACTACTGATGTTTTGGTTTTAACGGCAACCCCTATTCCGCGCACATTGTATATGAGCTTGATGGGAGCAAAAGACCTTTCCGTAATTAACACTCCTCCGCAAAATAGGTTGCCAATTAAGACGGTTGTGGTAGAATATGACTCGGATTTAGTAGCTCAAGCGATAAAGCGAGAGCTGAGGCGTAGCGGCCAGGTGTTCTTCTTGCATAACCGTATTTTGGACCTGGAAAAAGTTAGAGATAAGATTGCCAAGAATCTTCCGCAGAATGTACGCCTAGCTGTTGCCCACGGCCAGATGCCCTCGGCAATCCTTGAGCAGATTATGTCGGATTTTATTTCCGGCAAAATTGATTGTCTGGTTTCGACGATGATCATTGAGTCTGGTATCGATATACCGAATGCCAACACGATTATCGTAAATAATGCGCAGATGTTTGGGCTTAGTGACCTGCATCAATTAAGAGGCAGGGTGGGTAGATTTAATCGAGCCGCTTATGCGTATTTTATGATTCCGCATAACCTAGTTCTGGAGTCGATGGCCAAGAAGAGGCTCCAAGCAATTCAGGAATATACTCAGCTTGGCGCAGGTTTTAATATTGCTATGCAGGATTTAGAGATCCGCGGAGCCGGTAATTTACTAGGGCAGCAACAGCATGGTTTTATTGCCGCCGTAGGATTTGATCTTTATTGCCGGTTGCTTAAGGAAGCAGTGGTTAACTTTAAGAAAGCAGGTGTGTTTAATGAAATTAAAAACTAGTTTTTTGATTATTACGCTTTTTATTTTTTGTACCGGGACTGTTCTTTACGCAGAAGATAAGGTGGTTGCGGTTGTTAATAATGAGATTATTACTCAGAAGGATCTCAATGATTTTTTGAATTTTATACGTATGCAATATTCACAGCAGTTCAAAGGTAAAGCTTTAGAAGAGAAGGTAGGAGCCATGAGGTTGGATTTATTGCAGCGTTTGATTGAAGACCGGATTATGCTTCAGCAGGCCAAGACTGATAAAATAGCCATTCAGTCATCGAGGCTAAAGGACAGAATCGACGAAATTAAGAAACGATATCCTTCGGAAGCGGAGTTTGAGCGGGATCTAGCTAAGCAGGGGTTAGTCTTGGCGGATTTAGAGAAGAAGATGCGTGAGCAGATGTTGATGTATAATATCGTTGAGCAAAAGGTGCGTAATAAGGTCGTGGTGTGGCCGGAGGAGATTACAAATTTTTATAATCAGAATAAGCAGCAATTTTTAAAACCCGAGGAGAGGGTTTTAACGGTTATCAGTTTTGATGATGAAAATGCCGCTAAAACTGTGAGTTATCAGCTGCGCAGTGGTAAGAAGATAGAGGAGCTTGCCGGAAGATATACATTTACTATTGATAAACTTTCTGCGCTGCAAGGCCAGCAGTTACGGGCCGAAATTGAAGATACGGTATTTAAGCTGGGGATAAATGAGGTCTCTAATCCGGTAAAAATCGAGGAAAAGTATTATATTTTCAGATTAGATGGCATTCTCGGAAGCCAGCAATTAAGCCTGATTGAGTCGCAGGATAAAATCCAGGCTTATTTATTTGAAAAGAAACTGCAGGAAGCATTGACTAAGTGGTTAGATGAGCTTAAAAAACAATCCTATATTAAAATCTTCGAAAATTAGAGTTGGCCTTACCATCGGGGATCCATCCGGAATCGGGCCGGCGATCACTTTAAAGGCGCTAAAAATATTAAAAGCTAAAGCTGATATTACAGTCATCGGTAATAGTTTTGTATTAGCCAAAGCAGCCAGACTTTTAAAAACAAATTTTTCAGGCGCTAAGTTAATAAGCTTAAATAATATCCAGGAAAAAAAATTTACATTTGGGAAGTTGAATTCAGAAAATGGCCGGGCGGCTTTGCAATATCTTGATCTGGCTTTGGATCTGCTTAAGAAAAATAAAATTGATTGTTTGGTTACCTGCCCGATTTCAAAAGAAGCAATTAATCTGGCAGGAGCTAAATTTTCCGGGCATACGGAATATCTATCCAAGAAGACCGGCAACAACAATTTAGTGATGATGCTGCTTAATGATAAATTAAAATTTAGCCTTCTTACCCGCCACATTGCCCTTGGCAAGGTCTGTACGAAACTGACCAGGGGAATAATAGAAGAGAATATTTCCGCTACAATCAGAGGATTAAGGTCATTGTTTTTGATCAAGCAACCACGGATTGTTGTTTGCGGGGTTAATCCGCATGCTTCCGATAACGGGGTGATCGGTACAGAGGAGCTAAATGTAATTATTCCTGCGCTTAAGATTTTAAGAAAAAAAATTAAAGGCGCAACTATAGCCGGACCGTTATCGGCGGATACCGCAATCGCCCGGGCGGTAGGAGGTGATTATGATTGTGTAATTGCAGCCTATCATGATCAAGCGCTAATTCCTTTAAAACTAACTGGTTTTAAAAGTGGAGTTAATCTTACTTTAGGGCTGTCTTTTGTGAGGACATCCCCATTACACGGTACTGCTTTTGATATAGCCGCCAAACCTGATTTAGCTGATTGTAGCTCGCTAGTTAGTGCTATAAAACTTGCCATCCAATGCACATCCAACCCAAAAAAAGCTTAGGCCAGAATTTTCTCATTGATAAAAACATTCAGAAAAAAATTATTAACGCCTGTAATTTGAATAGCGAAGACATTGTCTTAGAAATAGGCGCAGGACTGGGAGATCTGAGTGCTCCTCTGGCAAGCGCTGCCCGGAGAGTTTATGCGCTTGAAATCGATTCCCGCTTATACCCGCAGCTTGAAGAAAATTTAACGTACTATGAGAATTGCCAAATTATTAAAAGCGACATATTGGAATTTAATCTAAAAAAATTTCTTAAAGAGGAGAAAATAAAACAAAAGATTAAAGTTATCGGTAATATTCCGTATTATATATCTAGCCCCATCATTGAACACCTCATTGGATATCGGGATAATATCAGCGTAGTTTTTTTGACTGTGCAAAAAGAGTTCGCCCGTAGGGTGGTTGCCTGTCCGGGGTCAAAAACGTACGGTTCATTTAGCTGTTTTGTGCAATATTATGCTTTTGGAAAAATTCTTTTTGAAATTAAAAAGAATTGCTTTAAACCCGTCCCGAAAGTTGATTCCTGTTTTTTATCTTTAGAGTTCAGAGATCAGCCGGCGGTTAAAGTAACTGATGAAGAAAAGTTTTTTAAATTAATCCGCACGGCTTTTAATCAGAGGAGGAAGACCTTAAGGAATAGCCTGGATGGTGTTGTTGAAACTATGGTGTTAGAAAAATTCTTTGATCAATCCGGTATTGATATAAATATCCGCCCGGAAGACCTCTCTTTGGAGCAATTCGCTGCTTTAGCTGAAAAAAGCCAAAAAATATCTTGACAACCCTGCCTTTTTATTATAAACTCTTTCACTTGCACGTTCATCTGGTAAAATAGCAGCCTTAATTTAATTTTTATAACCAAAGAAAGAGTTTTGACTAATTTCTTGTGGGTTGGTTTTTTTTTATTTTTTAGCTGCGCGACGAAAGCGAATCCATTATTGCTGGAGTAGCTCAGTTGGCAGAGCACGTCCTTGGTAAGGACGGGGTCACGAGTTCAATTCTCGTCTCCAGCTAGAATTTCCGAATTGAAAGTGGAAATTCAATCCCGAGGAACGTAGTGACGAGGGGTAAAAATCCTGCGGTAGCAACGAAGGATTAAAAAAGGTTAACAGCGACGAGCACCACAAACATTTAAACCCATGCGCGAAACGATAACTTTAGAATGTACGGTTTGTAAAAATAGAAATTATACGACGTCTAAGAATAAAAAATTGCATCAAGACAAGCTGGAGCTTAATAAGTTCTGCAACTCTTGTCATAAGCATACCCCGCATAAAGAGATTAAATGAGTGAGCTCGTTATTAAATAAACGAGAGCTTTGTAAGTCGCAGGAGCGAACTCATCCTGAGCGAAGCGAAGGATCTATATAGGGGCGTCGGTTAATGGCAAACCAACGGTCTCCAAAACCGTGACTGCAGGTTCAAGTCCTGCCGCTCCTGTAGCTTTAGGATTTGGAGAGAAGCTAAAAGTATTAAACTATGAATATCTTAGCAAAACCAGTTAATTTTATAAACGAAGTTAGAAGTGAGCTAAGTAAAGTTGCCTGGTCAACCAGAAAAGAGTTGTTGGCTTCGACAATTTTAGTGATTACTGTAACGTTAATTATGACGGTTTTTATCGGGATAGTTGATCTGTCCTTGTCCAGATTTTTAAGCATGGTCTTTAAATAAATGAAAAACTGGTACGTTGTACATACCCAAACCGGAATTGAAGAGAAGGTAAAAACATCCTTAGAGAAAAAGATTCAGGCTGAAAGTTTACAGGATTTAATCTCTAGTGTAATTATTCCTACCGAACAGGTTTCTGAAGTAAGGGCCGGAAAGAAAAAGATTACACAAAGGAAGTTTTTCCCAGGATATTTATTGATAGAAATGGATTTAAACGAGCAGACCTATCTTTTTGTTAAGAATTCACCCGGAGTTACCGGGTTTATTGGTTTAGGCAGAAAACCCGTAGCGCTTCCTCAGGAAGAGGTAGACAATATACTTAAGCGTACTAAAGAAACAGCTGCTAAGCCATCCCCTAAGGTTGTTTTTGAAAAGGGTGAGCAGGTTAGAGTAAACGAAGGTCCATTTTTGAATTTTAACGGTACAATCGAAGAAGTTTATCCCGAAAAAGGAAAGGTCAAAGTCAGCGTTTCTATTTTTGGCCGTTCTACGCCGGTAGAGTTGGAATACTGGCAGGTGGAGAAAGTATAAGCTATGGCAAAAGCAATTAAGGCTCAGATTAAGTTACACGTTCCGGCGGCACAGGCTAATCCGGCACCTCCGGTTGGCCCGGCATTAGGCCAGCATGGCGTTAACATCATGCAGTTCTGTAAACAGTTTAATGATCAGACTAAAGGCAGGGACGGATTGATCCTGCCGGTAGTTATCAGCGTTTTTGAAGACCGTACCTTTACCTTTATTATAAAGAGCCCACCGACATCTATTTTGTTAAAGAGAGCGGCGAATCTGGCTAAAGCTTCAGGAATCAGCGGAAAAGAGACAATTGGTAAAGTAACTAAAAAGCAGATTGAGGAGATTGCTAAAGTAAAACTTTCGGATTTAAATACTAATAATATGGAGCAGGCAATTAAGAGTGTTCAGGGAACTGCCCGTAGTATGGGCATTGCCATTGAAGGATAAAAAATGAAGACGCAAAGTAAAAGATATAATGAATCAATTAAGCAGGTGGAGCCGGAAAAAATCTATCAATTGAAAGAAGCGATTGCGATATTAAAAAAGCTCCCTAAGCCGAAATTTGATGGCTCAGTTGATCTACATTTTAATTTAAGCGTCGATACTAAAAAAAGTGATCAGATGATCCGCGGCACAGTTGTGCTTCCGCATGGTACCGGAAAAAAGGTACGGGTCGCGGTATTTTGTAAAGGTGAATATGAGCGTCAGGCAAGAGAAGCCAAGGCTGATTTTGTAGGTGGTACTGAGCTGATGGATAAGGTCGCTGCCGGATTTCTTGATTTTGATTGCGCGATCGCCACTCCGGAAATGATGAAAGATTTAAGTAAGTTAGGTAAGGTTTTAGGTCCGCGTGGCCTGATGCCTAGCCCTAAAACTGGTACTGTTACTAATGAAATTTCAAAGGCTATTGAAGATGTCAGAAAAGGAAAAGTTGAGTTTCGCGTGGATAAGCAAGGCGGGATGCATCTGTCAGTAGGTAAAATTTCTTTTGATGAAAATCAGATCAGCGATAACGCCGCTAAGGTGATTGAGGCGGTTAATGAATCCAGGCCGGCTTCGGTAAAGGGGAAATTTGTGAAAAGCTTAAGCATCACTACTTCCATGAATCCGGGATTAAGAATAATCTGTTAAAATATGAAAAAAATAGGTCAGGTAATTAAAGAAGCTTCAGGAAGCCGTATCAAGGATAGTTTTAAACTATCCAAAGGTTTGATCATTATCAAGTATTCCGGAGTTGCTAGCCCGGATATGAGTACTCTAAGAAAAACGTTGAAGGTTTCAGGTAGCGATCTTTTTGTGGTTAAAAATAGCATTGCTAAAAGGGCGATGAAAGAGCTTGGTTTAGAGAATTTGGTTAAATCTATTGAGTCTCCCTGTGGAATTATTTTTTTTAAGGATGAACCGGTAGATATCTCTAAGATATTATGCGCTTTCCGTAAAGACCATGAAAAACTTGTATTAGAAGGCGGTTTATTAGAAGATAAATTATTAACCTTAAAAGATATCGAAGCAATGAGTAGCCTTCCGTCTAAGGATCTTTTGAGGGCCATGGTAGTTATGACTTTAAATTCTCCGATTTTAAAGATAGTAATTGTTTTAAGTCAGACATTAAAGAAGTTTGTTTATTGTATAGATCAAATTAAACAGAAAAAAACAAATTAAAAAAGGGGGAAACATGGCAACAGCAAAGATGGAAGATTTAATTAAGTCAATTGAGACGATGACTGTTCTTGAGTTGGCTGACTTAGTCAAGGCTTTGGAGGAAAAATTTGGTGTAAGCGCAAATATGCCGATAGCTGCTGCTCCTGCTGCTGCAGGTAGCGCTGCTCCCGCTGTTGAAGAGAAAAGCACCTTTACGGTTGTTTTGACTAGCGCCGGTGCCAACAAGATTGCGGTAATTAAGGAAGTACGTACGATTACTAGTCTTGGTTTGAAAGAAGCCAAAGATTTAGTAGATGGTGCTCCTAAGCCGATTAAAGAAGGCGCAACTAAAGATGAAGCTGCAGAGATAAAAAAGAAATTAGAAGCAGCTGGTGCAACCGTAGAATTAAAGTAAGCCAACGTAAGTTGGAGTAAGTTTAAGTAATCTTATATAATTCTAATTAAGTAATAATAAGTAAACATAAGTAAGCCAACGTAAGTTGGAGTAATTCTAATGAAATGGCTTAGTCTCGGCCATCATAATAATGATTAAACGAAAAAATTTCGCCAAGATAAAAGAAGTGTATGATTTACCTAATCTTCTAGATGTACAGCTGGATACTTATCGTGAATTTTTACAGATGGATGTACCGGCTAGGGATAAGAAAAATCAAGGGTTACAGGAAGTTTTTGGGGAAATCTTTCCTATAGAAAATGCTGATCGTTCGGTAAAGTTAGAATTTATTAGTTACTCTTTAGGAAAACCAAAATATACGATGAGCGAATCCAAAAACCGCTCATTAACTTATGCTGCTCCGCTAAAGGTAAAATTCCGCTTAACTACCCCCCATGAAACAAAAGAGCAGGATGCTTATTTCGGTGAGATTCCTTTAATGACCGAAACCGGTACTTTTATTGTTAACGGTGATGAGCGTGTAGTGGTAAGTCAGTTACAGCGTTCTCCGGGAGTTTCATTTGAAGAAGAATTGCATCCGACCGGAAAGAAAATTTTTTACGGCAGGGTTATCCCTTACCGCGGTGCCTGGCTTGAATTTAAATATGATCTTACTGAAACGATTACCGCTTATGTTGACCGCCGCAGAAATTTTCCCGCCACTCAGATTTTAAGGATTTTAGGTTTCTCCGATGACAAACAGATATTTGCTGCTTTTGGTAAAGAGCATCCTGAAATAGTTAACACTTTAAAGAAGGATTATACTAAAAATAAAGAAGAGGCTTATTTAGATTTCTACCGCAAGATGCGCCCCACCGAACCAGTAACTAAAGAGGCTGCCGAGGGGCTATTTTATAGATTATTTTTTGATCCGGCACGTTATGATTTAGAGCGCGCCGGACGTTTTATTTTAAATCGTAAATTAGGCATGGATGTGTCTTTGGAAAAAAGAATACTTGATTCTGATACCGTAATTAAGGTAATCGAATATTTGATTAAACTTAGCAGTGGCGCAGGCAAAATTGATGATATTGACCATTTAGGCAACCGCCGCGTAAAAAGCGTCGGGGAACTAGTCCAGAATCAGGTACGTATCGGCCTTTCCCGTGTTGAGCGCTCGATTAAAGAGAGATTAAGTCTTTTAGGTGAGTTTGATAATTTAAATGTCCATTATCTGGTCAACTCTAAACTTTTATCTAACCAGATTCGTGATTTCTTCGGCCGTAGCCAGCTTTCTCAGTTTATGGATCAGATTAATCCTTTAGCTGAGATGACGCATAAACGTCGTTTGAGTGCTTTAGGTCCCGGAGGTCTCTCGCGTGAAAGAGCAGGGTTCGAAGTTAGAGATATTCACCCTTCACATTATGGAAGAGTCTGTCCTATTGAAACACCTGAAGGTCCCAATATCGGGTTGATTGCATCGTTGAGCTGTTTTGCACGTATTAATTCATTAGGCTTAATTGAAACTCCGTATCGCAAAGTAGAAGGGGGCCGGGTAACCAGAAAATTTGAATATTTAACCGCTGATATTGAAGAAGATAAATTTATCGCTCAGGCTGATGTTCCGCTTGATGCGGAAGGTTATTTTGTCGATAAGTTTGTTACCTGCCGTTATAAAGACGATTTCCCGAAAGTGCCGCCAAAAGATGTACAATACATGGATGTTTCGGCAAAACAATTGGTTTCGGTTGCCGCTTCGTTAATTCCATTTCTGGAGCATGATGATGCCAACCGTGCATTGATGGGTTCAAACATGCAAAGGCAGGCTGTACCTTTGATGATTACCGAGACTCCTTTAGTCGGTACGGATATGGAAGCTAAAGTTGCGCAGGATTCCGGCACGGTGGTTATGGCTGAGGATTCTGGAAAAGTAACCAGCGTGGATGCTTCAGCGATTACTATTGGTAAGAAGATTTACCATTTAAAGAAATTTTTGCGCACTAATGCCGATACCTCGATAAATCAGAGGCCTTTAGTGGGATTAGGCGACCGCGTAGAAGCAGGTCAAGCGATTGCAGATGGTATTGCGACCAAAGAAGGAGAGTTGGCTTTAGGTAAAAATGTTTTAGTTGCCCTGATGCCTTGGAGAGGTTATAACTTTGAAGATGCTATTCTTATCAGTGAAAAATTGGTAAAGCAGGATACGTTTACCTCGATACATATTGAGGAGTTTGATATTGAAGCCGCCGAAACCAGGCTTGGCAATGAAGAGATAACTCGTGATATTCCTAATGTCGGTGAGGAAGCTTTAAAAAATCTCGATGAAGACGGAATTATTCGCGTGGGTGCTGAAGTTGGAGCCGGAGATATTCTAGTTGGTAAAATTACTCCTAAAACCGATTCTGAGCCTAGCCCTGAAGAAAGATTATTACGGGCAATTTTTGGTGAGAAAGCAGGAGATGTCCGCGATACTTCATTAATCGTCCCTCCGGGAGTTGAAGGTGTCGTGATTGATGTGCATGTTTTTCAGCGCAAAGATCGAGGCCGTAAGACGAAAGAAGAAAAAACTAAAGAATTAGCCAAAATCCGCGAATTAAAAGCTTATTATAAGCAGGAGATTGAATTTTTACAGACTGAGAAAACATTACGTCTTTCTCAGGTGCTCGGGATAGATAAAAAGAAAGTTGAGAAGTTTGAACTCAGTGAGAATGAAGAGGCCAAGATCTTAGCCTCATCTTTTGATGAGCAGATGCATGAGCTGTTGACTGAAGAGGAACATGAGATTGAAAAGGTGCGCCGCGGGGATGAATTACCTACAGGCATTTTAAAAAGAGTCGTAGTTTATGTTGCTACTAAACGTAAGCTTTCCGAAGGTGACAAGCTTGCCGGCCGTCACGGTAATAAAGGTGTGGTGGCCAGGATTATTCCCGAAGAAAATATGCCTTATATGCCCGATGGAACGCCAGTTGAAGTAGTCCTAAATCCATTAGGTGTTCCGTCACGTATGAACGTAGGCCAGATTTTGGAATGTCACTTAGGGTGGGCTGCAAAAGCATTGGGTATAAATGTCGGCTGTCCTGTATTTAACGGAGCTAAAGAAGTAGAGATTAAAGAGCTGCTTAAAAAAGCAGGCTTACCGGAGGATGGCAAGATCACTCTTTATGACGGTTATAGCGGAGAGCCTTTTGATCAGAAGGTTACCGTAGGATATATGTATATTTTAAAACTTATTCATTTAGTTGATGAAAAGATTCATGCCCGTTCTATCGGACCGTATTCTCTGGTTACCCAGCAGCCATTAGGCGGTAAAGCCCAATTCGGAGGTCAGAGATTAGGTGAAATGGAAGTTTGGGCTCTTGAGGCATATGGAGCGGCATTTACTTTGCAGGAAATGCTTACTGTAAAGAGCGACGATGTCAGCGGTAGAACGCGTATTTATGAAGCGATTGTTAAGGGTGAGCAGCGCTTAACCCACGGAACTCCAGAGTCATTTAATGTTTTAATCAAAGAATTGCAAGGCTTATGCCTTGATATCAAGACAGAAAAGGCTAAATAATGGAAGAGATCGTATCCTTTGATAGTATTTCAATTAAGATTGCCAGCCCTCAGGTAATTAAAGGTTGGTCTAAGGGTGATGTTAAAAAAGCCGAGACGATTAACTATCGCACGCTTAAGCCGGAAAAAGACGGATTATTCTGCGAGAAGATTTTTGGCCCGGTTCGCGACTGGGAATGTAACTGCGGTAAATATAAAGGAATAAAATTTAAAGGTATTATCTGCGACAGATGCGGCGTTACGGTTGACCGCTCTAGTGTCAGGCGTGAACGTATGGGGCATATTGATTTAGCTACACCGGTTACGCATATCTGGTTTTTTAAAGCAGTGCCCTCAAGAATGAGCGCGCTTTTAGATATCGGATTAAGGGATTTAGAAAGAATTATTTATTATGAAGAGTATGTTGTGGTTGATGCGGGCTCAACTCCGTTAAAGAAAAAAGAACTGCTTACCGATGAGCAGTATCACGAAGCGCTGAATAAATACGGGGCTAATTTTAAAGCTAAAATCGGTGCTGAGGCAATCAGCGAACTTTTAAAAGAATTAGATTTAGATGTTGTTTGCCGCAAACTCAGGAAAGATTTAGAAAAATCCAAAGATGTTTTAAATAACCGTAAGGCAATTAAGAGCTTAAAGATTGTCGAAGATTTTAAAAAAAGCGGCAATAAACCGGAATGGATGATCTTAGAGATCGTGCCGGTAATTCCTCCGGACCTGCGTCCTTTAGTTCCTTTAGAGGGCGGAAGATTTGCTACCAGCGATCTCAATGATTTGTACCGTAGGGTAATCAACCGTAACAATCGTTTAAAGAAATTAATGGAGTTAAGCGCCCCTGAAATCATCATCCGCAATGAAAAGCGTATGCTTCAGGAGGCAGTAGATGCACTGCTGGATAATGGCCGGCATGGCAAAGCCGTTAACGGCGCCAACAATCGTCCCTTAAAATCTCTTTCCGATATGCTTAAAGGAAAGCAGGGAAGGTTTCGTCAGAATCTTCTGGGTAAGCGCGTCGATTATTCGGGGCGTTCCGTTATCGTCGTCGGCCCGGAATTAAAACTGCATGAATGCGGCCTGCCTAAGCAGATGGCTCTAGAGTTATTCGAGCCGTTTATCATTAAAAAATTAAGAGAAAAAGGTTTTGTCCATACCATTAAAGGCGCGCGTCGTATGGTTGAGCGCGGAAAGATCGAAGTCTGGGATATTCTGGATGAAGTAATTAAGGATCATCCGATTATGCTAAACCGTGCTCCTACTTTGCACCGTTTAGGTATCCAGGCTTTCCAGCCGTTATTAATCGAAGGAAAATCAATAAAAATTCACCCCTTAGTCTGCACTGCTTTTAACGCCGACTTTGATGGTGACCAGATGGCTGTTCATGTTCCATTATCGCTTGAGTCGCAGTTAGAGACCAAGGTTCTGATTATGGCCATTAACAATATATTTTCTCCTGCTGATGGACGTCCGGTAATTTCTCCTACGCAGGATATAATTTTAGGTTTAGCATATTTAAGCCGGGAAAAAGCAGGCCAGCTGGGTGAAGGTAAAATTTTCTCCAACGCCGATGAAGTCTTAATCGCTTATGATGATAAGGCAGTTCAGTTACATGCTAAAATTAAGATTCCCGCCATGAGCTTATATGATTTTGATCAGAAAAAAGCTATCGAGGGCAAGCAGATGATCACGACCTCCGTTGGCAGAGTATTATTCAATCAGGTTTTACCGGCTGAATTCGGATTTGTTAATTGTGATTTAAATAAAAGTAAAGTTAGTGATATTGTGGTTAGCTGCTATAAGAGGTTTGGCCACACTACCACGATTAAACTACTTGATGATGTTAAGAGGTTGGGTTTTGAAATGGGGACGCTTGGTGGTATCTCTATCGGTATTGATGACATGACGATTCCGGTAGATAAACCGCAGGTTCTCAAAGAATCTAAAGAAGAGGTAGCTAAAGTTGAGGATCAATACCGTAAAGGCATTATTACCGATAGTGAACGAAAATCAAAAGTAATTGATATTTGGACGCATGCCACGGATAAGATCTCAGATCTGCTATTTAAAGGCATGGATTCATTTAATCCTATTTTTATGATGGCCGACTCAGGTGCCCGTGGTTCCCGCTTGCAGGTTAGGCAGCTTGCCGGTATGCGTGGACTGATGGCTAAACCGAGTGGCGAAATTATTGAAAATCCGATTACCGCGAATTTCCGTGAAGGACTGAATGTTCTGGAGTATTTTATTTCTACTCACGGCGCACGAAAAGGCTTGGCAGATACCGCACTTAAAACAGCAGATGCCGGTTATTTGACTCGTAGGCTGGTTGATGTTGCCCAGGAAGTAATTGTCTGCGAAGAAGATTGCGGCACCCTCAACGGTATTACGGTGGCTGCCATCACTGAGGGAGATGAAGAGGTTGTCGGCTTAAAGGACAGGATTATCGGAAGAGTTGCTTTAGACAATGTTGTCGATATTATTACCGATGAAATTATTGTTGAACAGGCCAGCGAAATAACCGAAGACATGGCCGAGCGTATTGATAAATTGGGGATTGAAAAAATACGTATTCGCAGTGTATTAACCTGTGAATCAGGACGTGGGGTTTGCGCCAAATGTTACGGCAGGAATTTATCTACCGGCAGGATCGTTGAATTAGGAGAAGCGGTGGGAGTTGTGGCAGCGCAAAGTATCGGTGAACCCGGTACTCAGTTGACCATGAGAACCTTCCATATCGGTGGTACAGCTTCTAGAACTATCGAGCAGTCGTTTATTAAAGCTAAAAATACAGGTTTAGTCAATTATCATAATTTAAGAGTTACGCTTAAGAATAAAGAACATGTTGTTTTAAACAGGAACGGTGCGATCAGTATTAATGATGCTCAGGGCCGGGAGTTAGAGCGTTATCCGCTTCCTCAAGGCGCATTCATCCTTTTTGCAGACGGTAAAGAAGTAACTAAAGGCACATCTTTTGTTCATTGGGATCCGTATACTTTACCGGTACTTACCGAAGTTGCCGGGCTTGTGCGTTTTGAAGATTTACGCGAGAATATTACCATGCGTGAAGAAGTTAATCCAGTTACAAAATTAACTGAACGCGTGGTCGTTGAACATAAGCCAGAGTATCATCCGCAGGTAGTTATCTTGCATGATAAAAAAGAAGTTTTAGGTATTTATCCTATTCCCATCGGTGCGCATATTATTGTTCGTGACGGTGAAAAGGTAGGAGGCGGTGATCTGTTGGCAAAAATCCCGCGCACAGTGGTAAAAACCCGTGATATTACCGGAGGCCTTCCGCGCGTAGCTGAGCTTTTTGAAGCTAGACGCCCGAAGGATCCTGCGGTGATCAGCGAAATTGACGGATTTGTAGAGTTTGGTGAAACCAAGAAAAATCAACGGGTAATTGTCGTTAAATCTGTCACGGGTATGGCTAGAGAATATGTTATTCCTCATGGTAAGCATCCGAATGTTTATAAGGGTGACAAAGTTATCGCCGGCCAGCAGCTTACTGACGGCCCGGTGGTTTTACAGGATATTTTGAGTGTTTGCGGTGATAAAGTTTTACAGGAGTACCTGGTGAACGAAGTTCAAGAGGTTTATCGTTTACAGGGTGTACGGATTAATGATAAGCATATCGAAGTAATTATTCGTCAAATGCTTAAAAAAGTAAGAGTTGAAGATTCGGGTGATACGGAATTTTTAGCTACGCAGCAGGTTGATAAATGGGTTTTTCAGAAAGAGAATACCCGCGTAATTAAAAAGGGCGCAAAACCTGCTCAAGCAACGCCTTGGCTTTTAGGTATAACCAAAGCTTCTCTTACTACAGAAAGTTTTATTTCTGCGGCCAGCTTCCAGGAGACTACGCGCGTCTTAACTGAGGCAGCAACCAGCGGAAAGCATGACGAATTGTTTGGTTTAAAAGAGAATGTTATCGTTGGCCATTTAATCCCGGCAGGTACGGGATTTAGAGCCCATCGCGATATTGAAGTAGTAAAAATAGCCGCTGAAGATAGCGCCGCTAAAAGCCAAAAGAAGGAATAATCTATGCCCACAATTTCACAATTAATCAAATACGGTAGAGTTTCTAAGAAAAAGAAAAGCAAATCTCCGGCTTTAAAAGCTTGTCCGCAGAGAAGAGGGGTATGTATTCAGGTACGTACGATGACCCCTAAGAAACCCAACTCTGCTTTAAGAAAAATTGCCAGGGTCAGGCTAACTACCGGCTTAGAAGTTACTGCTTATATTCCGGGTGAAGGCCATAATCTTCAGGAACATTCTATTGTTATGATTAGAGGTGGCAGGGTGAAGGATTTGCCGGGTGTGCGTTATCATATTATTAGGGGTACATTGGATGCTTCAGGAGTTAATGCACGCAGGAGAAGTCGCTCTAAGTACGGAGCCAAGAGGCCAAAAGCAGCTTAATTTAATACTAAAGAAAGGTAAGCCTGTCTGACGGCAGGCAGGGAATAAATAATGAGAAGAAGAAAAGCGCAGGAAAAAGTTATCTTAGCAGACCCTAAATATAACAGCAAAATCATTGCCAAGTTTATGAATATGGTTATGGTTGACGGTAAAAAATCTATCGCGGAAAAAATAGTTTACAGTGCTTTTGATATTGTGTTGAAAAATTTAAATGAGGAAGATATTTTAAAAGTATTTTATAAAGCATTGGATAATGCCCGGCCGCGCCTGGAGGTAAAACCGCGCAGAGTGGGCGGGGCAACTTATCAGGTGCCGGTTGAGGTAAGGCAGGAGCGTGGTACTTCTATTGCTTTACGCTGGATTAGAGATTTTGCTCAGACTAAAAAAGGTAAGTCAATGGAGCAGAAATTAGCTGAAGAGATTATCTCGGCTTTTAAAGGAGAAGGGGCAGCAATTAAAAAGAGAGATGATACGCATAAGATGGCCGAGTCTAATAAAGCCTATGCACATTTCAGGTGGTAATATCCCGCCAAAAAGCGCGGGATTTCGCTAGATAAGAAATTAAGGTGCTCAAAATGAGAAAGATACCTTTAGATAAAATCAGGAATATCGGGATAATTGCACACATTGATGCCGGTAAGACGACTACTAGTGAACGCGTTTTGTTTTATACGGGTAAGAATTATAAAATCGGTGAGGTGCATGATGGGGCGGCGACGATGGACTGGATGGTCCAGGAGCAGGAAAGAGGGATCACGATCACTGCCGCAGCCACAACTTGTAAATGGAAAGATATCACGATTAACTTAATCGATACTCCCGGCCACGTAGATTTTACGATTGAAGTGGAGAGATCCTTAAAGGTATTAGATGGGGCAGTAGTCGTTTTTTGCGGAGTCGGAGGAGTCGAGCCGCAGTCAGAAACAGTTTGGCGTCAGGCAGATCGTTATGGGGTACCTAGAATTGCTTTTGTGAATAAGATGGACCGTACCGGTTCAGATTTTCTCGCGGTAGTTGAGCAGATGCATGAAAGATTAGGTGCCAATGTTGCGCCAATTCAGCTTCCGGTTGGCAAGGAAGGCGGTTTTAACGGCCTGATCGATTTGGTTGATAAAAAATTTATCCATTACGAAGAGGATTTAGGAAAAGAGTTTCAGGTTAAAGATCTTTTAGAAGAGATGAACGCTGATTATGAAAAATACCGCGCGATTCTAATTGAAAAAGTAGCCGAAGCAGATGATTTAATTATGGAAGAGTATCTGCATGGCCGGGTTGTCAGTAATGAAGACTTAAAGCTAGCTATTCGGCGCAGTGTACTTGCAAATAAATTTGTGCCGGCACTTTGCGGGTCAGCTTTTAAGAATAAAGGTGTGCAGATGGTTTTGGATGCGGTAAAAGATTATCTTCCTTCGCCACTTGATGTGCCTGCGATAAAAGGTACCAATCCGGATACTGGAGAATTTGAAGAGGTCAAGGCTGATGATAATTCTCCTTTTGTGGCATTATGTTTTAAGGTAGCCACAGATCCTTTTGTGGGGAAAATATTTTTTGTAAGAATGTACTCTGGAATACTTGCCTCAGGGACCTATATTTACAATGCTACAAAAAGAGAAAGAGAGCGGGTTACTAAGATTGTTAAATTACATGCTAACCATCAGGAGATGACGGATACTCTTGCTACCGGAGATATTGCGGCGCTAGTAGGTTTAAAAGATACTAAGACCGGTGATACTTTATGTATGGAAAAAAATCCTATTCTGGTTGAGGCGATGCGTTTTCCTGACCCGGTTATTCAGCAGGCCATCGAACCTAAATCAAAGGATGCCCAGGAAAAATTGGGTATGGCCATGCATAAATTAGAGGATGAAGACCCGTCATTTCGGGTTACTTATAATCAGGAAACCGGACAAACTTTGATTGCCGGAATGGGCCAGTTGCATCTGGAGATTATCGTTGATAGAATTCTACGTGAATTTAATGTTGAGGCTACCGTTGGAGCTCCGCAGGTTGCTTATCGTGAGACGATCCGTAAGAGTGTTTCTAGCGTCGGAAAGTTTATATCGCAGTCCGGCGGGCGCGGTCAATACGGGCATTGTGTTATTGAAATGAGCCCGCAAGAGACCCCAGGCGCAGGTATCACTTTTGAAGATAAAATTAAGAGCGGAGCAATCCCTCGTGAATTTATTCCGGCAGTAAAGCAGGGGGTAATGGGCGCGGTTAAAAACGGGACATTAGCAGGATATCCGGTTACCGACGTAAAAGTTGTTTTGGTTGATGGATCATTTCACGATGTTGATTCTTCAGAACTGGCATTTAAAATGGCCGGTTCCATCGCCTTTCAGGACGGTATGAAAAAAGCCAATCCGGTTTTGTTAGAACCGATCATGGATATTGAAGTTGTTGTGCCTGAAGAATTTATGGGTCAGATTATCGGCGATTTAAGCAGTAGGCGTGCAAAAATAATTGCTCTTGGTCAAAGATTAAACTTGCGTACGATCCGAGCCAATGTTCCGCTGTCGGAGGTTTTTAACTACGCAACCGTAACAAGATCCTTGACACAGGGCCGTGCTTCATATACAATGGAACCTTCCTTCTACAGCGAAGTTCCCGCGCATGTAGCGGAAAAAGTTATTTCAGGGTCAACAAATGTCAATGCAAGAAAAACTTTTTAAAAACACACCCCGCGCTGAATCAGTAGCCCCGGCGTTAATAGGAATTACGCCGGTGTCCCCTTCGGGGAGCTAGATAGCGCAGGTATGGCCTTATGGCCAAGGAGGATAAAAGAAATGGCTAAAGAGAAATTTGTCAGAAATAAACCGCATGTAAATATTGGAACCATTGGACACATCGATCATGGTAAAACCACGCTTACGGCTGCCATTTGTAATGTTTTATCAAAACTCGGACAAGCCACAGCTCGCGATTATGCAGATATTGCTAAAGGTGGAACGGTAAGAGACGAGTCGAAAGTTGTTACGATTTCCGTTGCTCACATTGAATATGAAACAGTAGCGCGTCATTATGCGCATATTGATTGTCCGGGCCATGCTGACTATATTAAGAATATGATCACTGGTGCTGCTCAGATGGACGGAGCAATCTTGGTGGTTTCTGCGGTTGACGGCCCAATGCCTCAGACCAGAGAGCATATTCTCTTGGCGCGTCAGGTTAATGTACCAAGTATGGTTGTGTTCATGAATAAGGTTGATTTGGTTGATGATAAAGAGCTCTTGGATCTGGTGGAGATGGAAATCAGAGATCTTTTAACTAAATATGGATATCCGGGAGATAAAACTCCGATTATCCGTGGTAGTGCCAATAAGGCATATGTCGCAGCCGATGCAAATGGCGAAGACGCTAAGTGTATTATGGATTTAATGAAAGCGGTTGATGAATTTATTCCTCTTCCGTCTAGAGAATTAGACAAACCTTTACTTATGGCCGTGGAAGATGTTTTCAGTATCGAAGGTAGAGGTACTGTTGCTACCGGAAGAATTGAGCGCGGCAAGGTTAAAGTCGGAGAAGAGGTTGAATTGATTGGTTTAAGAGCTGAACCTAAGAAATCCGTAGTTACCGGAATCGAAATGTTCCGTAAGCTCTTAGATGAAGGTCAAGCTGGCGATAATGTCGGTTTACTTCTAAGAGGCATAGAGAAGAATGATGTTGAGCGTGGAATGGTTATTGCAGCACCTAAATCCATTCTACCGCATACAAAATTCAAAGCTAAGGTTTATATCCTGACCAAAGAAGAAGGTGGTCGACACACGCCTTTCTTTAAAGGATATCGTCCGCAGTTCTATTTCCGTACCACTGATGTTACCGGTACGGCTGTGCTTCCAACTGGTGTGGAAATGGTTATGCCCGGAGATAATGTGGATTTAGAAGTAGAGTTGATTATCCCGGTTGCTATTGAAAAAGAGTCACGTTTTGCTATTCGTGAAGGTGGCCATACCGTAGGCGCAGGAGTAGTTACCGAGGTTATTGCCTAAAAAATGAACACGCAAAAGATTCGCATTAAACTAAAAGCCTATGATCACAGATTGCTGGATCAGGCTGTTATAGAGATCGTTGATACCGTTAAGCGCACCGGGGCCAAGATTTCCGGCCCCGTACCGCTTCCCACGAAACGTGAGATTTACACGGTATTACGTTCTCCGCATGTTGATAAAAAATCACGAGAGCAGTTTGATTTGTCTACCCATAAACGCCTTATTGACATCTTTGAACCCACAGCTAAGACCATCGATTCATTAAGGAAATTAAACCTGCCTGCAGGAGTGGATGTAGAGATCAAGTAACAAACCAAAGACGGATAAATTAAATGATTGGATTGATTGGCAAAAAAATTGGTATGACTCAGGTTTTCGCTCAAGACACTATCCTCGTCGGCGTTACGGCAATTGAAGCCGGGCCGTGTCCGATACTGATGGTGATGGATGAGAATATTCAATTGGGTTTTGATTTAGCCAAAGAGAAAAATTTAAAGCAGCCGCAGCTAGGCCTTTATAAGAAATTAAATATTGTTCCTCGTAAAGTGATTAGAGATATTTCCAAAGAAGCTAATATTGAATATAAAGTCGGAGATGAGCTTAAAGTCGATCTTTTTACCGAAGGAGATTTTGTTGATGTCAGCGGTATCTCTATCGGGAAAAGTTTTCAGGGCGGTATGAAGCGTTGGCATTGGAAGGGCGGTCCCCGGACACACGGTTCAACTTCGCATCGCCGGGTCGGCTCCATTGGTTCTAGCACCACTCCCGGTCGTGTATTTCGCGGGCATCATATGCCCGGACATATGGGTGCCAAGAATGCTACGGTACAAAATTTAAAAATTATAAAAGTAGATTTAGCTAATAATCTTCTCTTGGTTGAGGGAGGGGTTCCCGGACATAAGAACGGTTATTTAGTGATTACTAAGGCTTTGAAAAAAAGAGCCAAGAAAGTAGTGGCGAAGAAATAATATGTTTACCTTACCTGTATATAATAGTCAGGGCAAAGAAGTCGACACGATAAAGTTGGACGCGAAAATCTTCGACGGCAGCCTAAATACCGATAGCTTACACCAGGCGATTGCCGGTTACCGAGCTAATCAAAGGAAATGTCTGGCATCGACCAAGACCCGTGGTGAAGTTTCTGGCGGCGGTAAGAAGCCCTGGAAGCAAAAAGGAACCGGACGTGCCCGCGTAGGTTCTAACCGTTCTCCTCTTTGGAGGCATGGTGGCGTAGTTTTCGGCCCGCATCCTCGCGATTTCTCTTATACTGTCCCTCAAAAGATTAAAGTTCTGGCTTTAAAAACAAGTTTGAATCTTAAACTGAAAGATGATAGTTTTCTAATTTTAGATGATTTTAAGATTGAAGCCCCTAAGACCAAACAGGCAATCGGGGTGCTTACCAACTTAAAATTATTTTTTCCTAAAGATAAAAAAGAAAAAAAGGTTTTGTTTCTAGCGGATAAGTTAGACGGCCAGCTAAAAAAAGCTTTGAAGAATATAAGTTTTTTAACTGTAGATTTGGCTAGCGATTGCCATGCTTATGAAGTAATGAATAGCCAGAAACTTCTGATTACTAAAGCAGGACTGCTAAATTTGACACAGAGGTTAAAATAATGGCGCACACAGATGTAATCATTAAAGCGCTCCTGCATACTGAAAAATCAAGTACCTATGCCGGAATAGCTAAATATCTTTTCCTGGTAGATAATTTTGCGAACAAGATCCAGATTAAGAAAGCAGTGGAGCTGCTCTATAAAGTTAAAGTTAAGAATGTGAATACTTTTGTTGCAATCGGTAAACTTAAAAAAGTAAGGCATCAATTGGGGCGTACGTCCGATACTAAGAAGGCTGTGGTTACTTTGGCAGCCGGACAGAAAATAGAGGTAGCATAATATGGGCCTGATTAAATTTAAACCTACGACACCAAGCCGCCGGCATATGAGCGGGCCGGATTTCGCCGAGATTACCAAAGATAAGCCGGAGCGTTCATTATTGGTTCCGATTAAGAAAACCGGGGGAAGAAATTGTCATGGACGTATTACCACCAGGCACATTGGCGGCGGACATAAGCGTATGTTGCGCATCATTGATTTTAAGCGTAATATTTATGATCAACCGGCAAAAGTTTTAGCTATTGAATATGACCCCAACCGCTCCGCCAGGATCGCTTTAGTTGAGTATCCCGATAAACAAAAAAGATATATCATTGCTCCGCTTGGTCTTAAAGTCGCAGATATAGTTATTGCTAGTGATCAGAAAGAGATCGAAATTAAGCCCGGTAATTGTCTTCTCTTGCGCAATATTCCTTCTGGTACATTAATTCATAATATTGAATTAGCTAAGGGTAAAGGAGGACAAGTTGTCCGCGGCGCAGGAACTAGTGCCCAGATTATGGCTAAAAAAGCGGATATGGCACATGTTCGACTGCCTTCCGGAGAAATCAGGTTAGTAAGTTTAGATTGTCATGCAACTGTCGGGCAAATCGGTAATGTTGATCACGACGCTATTATTTTAGGTAAAGCCGGGAAGAGCCGCTGGCTGGGGATTAGGCCTTCTGTTCGCGGAGTAGTGATGAATCCGGTTGATCACCCTCACGGTGGAGGCGAAGGTAAGAGTGGTCAGGGTAATCCTCATCCGGTTACTCCTTGGGGTAAGCCTACTAAAGGCTATCGCACTAGAAACCGTAATAAATATTCTAATAAATTTATCGTTAAGAGAAGGAAGCCATAATTATGCCACGTTCACTGAAAAAAGGACCATACGTAGAAGAGAGTTTACTAAGAAAAATAAAAATACAGACTAAGTTAGGTCTGCGGCAGGCGATTAAAACCTGGAGCAGGCGTTCGACGGTAATCCCGGATTTTATAGGATTGACTTTTGCGGTTTATGATGGAAAAAAGCACGTGCCGGTTTTTATCACGGAAAATATGGTTGGGCATAAATTAGGGGAGTTTGCTCCTTCTAGAATATTCAGAAAGCACGGTGGTATTAAGGCCAAAAAAGGGTTAGAGAAGACCTAAGATGATTTCAAAAGCCGAAGGAAAATTTTTAAGGATTTCACCCAGTAAGGTGCGTATTGTTTTGGATCTTATTCGTGGGAAGGATGTTACTCAGGCCCAGGCGATCCTGCTGCATTTAAATAAAAGGAGCAAGGAATACTTAATAAAAATATTAAAATCTGCTGTTGCTAACGCTAAAGTGAAAGGTTTCTCGGCGGACAAATTGTATATTTCTAGGATTGTTTGTAATTGCGGGCCGATGTGGAAGAGATTTAAAGCCGCTGCTTTTGGCCGGGCTTCATCTATAGTTAAGCGCACCGCGCATATAATAATCGAGCTAGATTTAAAACCGGGGGAATAAATTTATGGGTCATAAGGTAAGTCCTCTATTATTAAGGATAGGTTTTATAAGACAGTGGCATTCACGTTGGTTTGTTAAGCCCAAGGATTTCCCTTTGTTCATTCAGCAGGATCGTGCGATTAGAAAATTCATCAAGGATAAATTTAAACAAGCAGCGATATCCAAAATTGTTATTGAAAGGCTTGCGGAGAAAATAAAAGTTCGTATTTTTTCAGCTCGTCCGGGTATTATTATTGGCCGGCACGGTTCAGATATCGAGCGCTTGCGTTCCGATTTAAATGTTCTGGTAAAAAATGAGTTATCTATCGATATACAGGAAATTAATAATCCTACTTGGGATGCGCAATTAGTTGCCGAGAATATTGCTTTACAGCAGGAGAAAAGAATTGCTTTCCGCAGAGCGGTAAAAAGAGCGATGGAGCAGTCAATTCAATCCGGAGTAAAAGGTATCAGAGTAAGCTGTTCCGGCCGGCTTAATGGTGCAGAAATGGGCCGCCGTGAGACTTATAAAATCGGTAAAGTTCCTTTACAGACTTTACGCGCGGATATTGATTATGGTTTTGCCGAGGCTCTCACAACCTATGGCTTAATCGGAGTCAAAGTTTGGATTTATAAAGGTGATATTTTGGGAAAAGAATTTATTAAAGAAGATGTTAAGGTGGTTCAGCGCGGCCGGCCTCAAGAAACATTTAGGCCTCAACCTCAAAGGTAAAGTGCTTCGACCCGTAGGATATGTTAAAATTTTTTAAATCAAAATTTTAACATACTCGTCGAAGTCTCGTTAGATAAAAATTAAGGTGCTCGAGGAATAAAAAATGGCTTTAATGCCCAAAAGAGTTAAATATCGTAAATTACAGAAGGGCCAAAGGTGCGGCGTTGCTACAAGTGGGGCGACTATTTCTTTTGGAGAATTCGGTTTAAAAACCTTAGAGAATGGTTGGATTAAGAATGCTCAGATTGAAGCAGTGCGTGTAATTTTAGCGCGCCAGTTGCATAAAGGCGGTAAACTATGGATCAGGATATTCCCGGATAAATCTATAACTAAGAAGCCGGCTGAAGTCCGTATGGGTAAGGGCAAAGGTGATCTTGATCATTGGGTAGCAGTGGTAAAAAGAGGCCGTGTGCTTTTTGAATTAGGCGGGATTCCGCAGGAATATGCCAAGGCATGTTTTCGCCTGGCAGCTTATAAGATACCGCTGCGCACAAAATTTGTAACCAGGATACATAAATGATATGAAGACCAAAGAATTAATAGATTTAGCTGTTGGGGAATTATTAGAAAAAGAGAAGACTCTGTATGCCGAATTGTCTAAGTTAAATTTACAACGTTATACCGGCAGAGTAGAGAAACCGCATAAGTTTGCCCTGATTAAAAAAGATATTGCACGGATCAGGACAATCTTAAACCAGAAGAAAGATAAATAAGATGGGTAAGCTAAAAGAACTTATTGGCGTGGTGGTAAGCGATAAAATGCAGAAAACAGTTGTGGTCAAGACGATGCGCCTGACCCGGCATGCTAAATATTCTAAAATAATCAAACTTCATAATAAAATCAAGGCACATGACGAAAAGGAAGTGGCTAAGCTTGGAGATACAGTAAGTATCGTAGAAACGCGGCCTTTATCTAAAGATAAGCGTTTTATCGTTAAGAGAGTGCTTAAAGCCGCCGCAGATTTACACCTGGCAGCTCCTGAGGAGATTGTTTAAATGCTTCAATTACGTAGTATTCTTGATGTTGCAGATAATACCGGAGCCCGTAGAGCTTCTTTAATTTGCGTATTAGGCAAAATGGGCAGCTTTAATGCGGATATCGGAGATGTGGTAAGAGTTAATATTAAGGAGTCAATCCCCGGAGCCACGGTAAAAAAAGGGGAAATGGCTAGAGCCGTAATCGTGCGTACTCGGCATGATATAAGAAGAGTGGATGGCTCGATATTACGTTTTGACCGTAATGCTATCGTCATCATTGATGATAAAGACAATCCCAGAGGTACGCGTGTATTTGGCCCGGTAGCCCGTGAGTTAAGGGATAAGAATTTTAATAAGATAATTTCTTTAGCACCAGAGGTAATTTAATGCAAAAGATCAGAAAGAACGATATTGTTCAGATCATCAAAGGTAAGGATAAGGGCAAGCAGGGTAAAGTGATCAGTATCCTTGCAGGAGGAGAGCGTGCTCTGATCGAAGGGTTAAACCTTTTTAAGAAACATAAACGCCAAAGTAGCCAGAATCAAAAGGGCGGGATAATTTCAATTGAGATGCCGGTGAGTGTAGCTAACCTGATGGTTTTCTGCAAGCATTGCTCAAAGCCAACCCGCATCGGAGCGATGATGCTAAAAGACGGGACTAAATCAAGATTTTGCAAAGCATGTAAAGAGGCATTATAAAATGATACCCAGACTATTAGAAAAATATCGTAATGAGATCGTTCCTAAGTTGATGGAAGATTTTAAATTAAAGAATAAGATGGCTGTTCCTCTAGTTGATAAGATTGTGGTGAATATGGGTATTGGAGAAGGAACCCAGGATATTAAATTATTGGAGAAATCTGTTGAGGAATTAGGCAATATTACCGGACAGAAGCCGCTTATTCGCCGGGCAAAAAAAGCTATCGCCAATTTTAAAGTTAGAGAGGGCCAGTCAGTAGGTGCCAAAGTAACGTTACGACGCGTGATGATGTATGAGTTTATGGATAGATTGATCAATATCTCTTTGCCGCGTATTCGTGACTTCCGCGGTATTTCCCGGGATTCCTTTGATCAAGGTTTTAATTATACCCTGGGACTAAGTGAGCAGATTATCTTTCCTGAGATTGAGTATGATCGGATTACCCGCACTCAGGGAATGGATATTACTTTTGTAATTAAGAATGCTAAAAACGTCGAACAAGCAAGAAGTCTGTTGAAATATTTCGGTATGCCTTTTAAGGCTAAGGAAGAAAAATAAAAAATGGCCAAGAATTCACAGATCGCAAGATGGAAGAGAAAACCAAAGTTTTCAACCCGTAAACACAACCGTTGTTCAATTTGCGGCAGAAGCGGTGGATATTTAAGAAGATTTCAGCTTTGTCGTATTTGTTTTAGAGAGCTGGTTTGGCAGGGGCTTATCCCTGGAGTAAAAAAGGCTAGTTGGTAAAAGAGGAGAATTGAATGTCCAGATCGGATTTAATCGCAGATGTTTTTACAATTATACGTAACGCTATATTAATTAAAAGAGACGTGGTGGATGTTCCGGCTTCCGGTAATATCAAATCTATTATGGCTATACTTAAGAAGAATGAGTATATTGATAATTTTAAACTGATCGAAGATAAGAAGCAGGGGGTCGTGAGAATTTATTTAAAGTATATTGCAGGAAAATCTGCGATCCGTAATCTTAAACGTGTTTCCAGGCCGGGCCTGCGGGTTTATGTAAAAGGAAAGAAAGTTCCTACGGTATTACGTGGCAGAGGATTGGCAATTGTTTCAACCTCTAAAGGTCTGCTTACTGATAAAGAAGCTAAGGAACTTGGTGTGGGCGGAGAAGTTTTTGCCTATATTTGGTAGGTGAAGTTAACCCGTTCTTGCAGGCAAGAACGGGGGTCGATTCGCAAAGCTTAAAATGAGAGCTCATCGATGTCTAGGATCGGGAAAAAATCAGTAGTCATACCTAAAGAAGCAAAACTTGAAGTTAAGGATGGAACAGTTTTTGCTGAGGGCCCTAAGGGCAAACTTAATTGCAAGCTTTCTGACCGGATTAATGTTGAGATTAAAGATGATCAACTTTTGGTTAAAAGGGTTGCTGACACAAAAATGGATAAGTCTTTGCATGGGTTATACCGGGCGCTTATTGTGAATATGATTAAAGGTGTTACTGAGGGTTATGTTAAGGAACTAGAGATTATCGGTGTCGGATTTAAAGCTGCGGTGGCCGGGGATAAATTAAATATGTCTTTAGGTTTTTCACATCCGGTAAATTTTACAATTCCCGCAGGGATTAAGATTGAAACTCCTAAGCCTACGCAATTAGTTATCAGAGGTATAGATAAACAATTAATCGGACAGGTGGCTACTGAAATACGCGCGTTTTATCCTCCTGAGCCTTATAAAGGTAAAGGGATTCGTTTTGTGGGAGAGCAAGTCAAGAAGAAAGTGGGAAAGGCACAGGCAACCGGTAAATAAAATGAGAAAAAAAGAAGAGTTAAGGCTTAAGCGGCATAAACGGATTAAAATGAAGATGTTAGGAACTAGCGAAATGCCTCGCCTGGTTGTGCATCGTTCATTAAAGAATATTTCCGGACAGCTTCTGGATGATACAACCGGAAAGGTCCTGGTTTCTTTATCTACTAAAGATAAAAAATTGAAACAGAAATTTACCAGCGCCGGAAATATAAAATCGTCGGAAGTATTCGGGCAGTTATTTGCTCAAACCGCAAAAGAAAAAGGATATAGTAAAGTAATTTTCGATCGGGCAGGGTATCTCTATCATGGCAGGGTTAAAACTTTTGCCGAGGCATTAAGAAAAGGTGGAATGGAGTTTTAAATTATGCGCGAATTAAACATTGGACAGCAATCGGATTTGATTGAAAAAGTTATTAGTATCAATAGGGTTACTAAAGTAACCAAGGGCGGAAAGAAACTGCATTTTAGCGCTTTAGTCGTTGTCGGCGACACCAAGGGAAGAGTGGGAGTTGCGCTAGATAAAGCTAATGAAGTTGCTGAGGCGATTCGTAAATCTTTAACTAAAGCTAAAAAAAACCTGGTTAAAATTCCTCTGGAGGGATCAACCATTCCTCACGAAATAATTGGTAAATTCGGAGCAGCCTCGGTCATGCTTAAGCCTGCTTCAGAAGGAACGGGGGTTATTGCTTCTGGGTCGGTCCGGGCAATCTGTGATGCTGCCGGAATCAAAGATATACTGACTAAGTGTTTGAAGTCAAATAATCCGATTAACGTAATCAAGGCTACGATGCAGGGTTTAATGAACCTGAAAGCTTAAAAAAATGAAAGATAAAAAATCTGTTGTAAAACCGCCAATTAAAAAACCTAAGGTTGTCCACGCTGCTAAAAAACCGATTACAGTAGAGCCGAAAAAGGTTTTAGCCAAAGGGCTTTCTTTGTATAATTTAAAGCGGCCGTTTGGTTCGCATAAAAAGAGAAAGTATTTAGGCCGGGGGTCAAGTAGCGGGCATGGTAAGACCTCAACCCGCGGAAGTAAAGGCCAGACCTCGCGCGCAGGCAGGCATTTTTATTTAGGTTTTGAAGGCGGACAATCTCCGCTTATCCGCAGGATGCCCAAACGCGGGTTTGTGAGTAATTTTAAGAAAGTTTATCAGGTTGTTAATCTGACTGATTTAAATTCAATCAAAGATGTTGTAATTACTCCGCTGGTTTTAAAAGAGAGCGGCCTGATCCGTAGCGCAAGCGCGCTGGTTAAAATATTAGGTAATGGCAGTATCAAGAATGCGGTTACTATCCAAGCGCACGCATTTTCAAAACGTGCATCCAGTGAGATTGTCAGCGCCGGTGGAAAAGCGGAAGTTATAAATGTTTAACGCACTAATTAATGCGTTTAAAATTCCGGATTTAAAAAGACGGTTAATCATCACGGGTGCGCTGATTGCAGTATACCGGGTAGGTTGTTATATCCCTACCCCCGGAATTGATGGTGCGGCTCTGGCAGATTTTTTTGCCCGAATTGCTAAGACTCAAGGCGGGACGCTCTTTGGCATAATTAATATGTTCTCCGGAGGCGCGATGGAGCGGCTGACCATATTTGCCTTAGGGATAATGCCGTATATCTCCTCATCCATTATTATGCAGTTGCTTACTGCGGTCATTCCTGCTTTTGAGAAAATGGCCAAAGAAGGTAAAGCCGGTTACGAGAAGATCAATCAGTTTACACGTTACGGAACAGTGTTGTTGTCGGTTATCCAATCATATTTTATCGCTCTTTGGCTTGAGAATCCGGCTCGTTTCGAAGGCTTGCAGATTGTGATGCATCCGGGTTGGGGATTTCGGATTCTGACAGTTTTGACTCTCACTACTGGAACGATTTTTATTATGTGGCTGGGAGAGCAAATTCAGGAGCGCGGTATCGGTAACGGGATTTCTTTGGTTATTACCGCCGGTATTATTTCAAGAATACCTACGGCGCTTAATCAATTATTCGTTTTAATTTCACCTTTTGCTCCGAGTCGTAGGCAGATTCAGCCGATTACCCTGTTAATTATGGCGGCTCTGTTGGGAATCGTAGTATTTTCTGTAATTTTAATTACGCAGGGTATAAGAAAGATACCGGTACAATATGCCCGCAGAATTGTTGGTCGTAAAATTTACGGAGGCCAGAGCACTTATATACCGCTTAAGGTTGATACCTCCGGAGTTATCGCGATTATTTTTGCGCAGTCAATTATTCTGTTTCCGGCGACATTGGCTTCATTTATTCCGAATCCCGGTTTTCAGCGGCTAGCTCAAAGTTTAATTCGGGGACAGGCGCTTTATTCAATAGTTTATGCTCTTTTGATAATTTTCTTTTGTTATTTTTATACCGCCATTGTTTTTAATCCCAATGATCTATCTGAGAATATGAAAAAGTATGGGGGTTTTATCCCGGGAATCCGTCCGGGTGCTCCTACGGCTGAATTTCTCGATTATGTGATGACCAGGATTACTTTGGCCGGAGCGGCTTTTATTTCGGTGATTGCCATCTTTCCGGATTTTATTATGGCCTGGCTAAAGGTTCCTTATCTGGTGGCTTCATTTTTCGGCGGCACTGGGGTTTTAATTATTGTCGGTGTTATGCTGGATACTTTAAAGCAGATCGAGTCGCATTTATTGACGCACCATTATGAAGGTTTTATAAAAAGCGGTCAAATCAGGGGAAGAAGATAATGTATCTGGTACTTTTAGGCCCTCCCGGGGCAGGAAAAGGCACGCAGGCAAAAAGATTAGCAGAAAGATTAGCCCTACCCCATATATCGACCGGAGATATTCTAAGGCAGAATGTCAAAGCAGGTACGGATTTAGGTAAGCAGGCCAAGGGAATTATGGATCAAGGCTTGCTGGTTGGTGATGATTTAGTGGCCAAAATGCTCGATGAGCGTTTTAATAATTTGGATATAAAAAAAGGTTTTATTTTAGACGGATATCCCAGGACATTATCTCAGGCTAAGACATTAGATGAGATTTTAAGCAATAAGAAGCTTGCGGTAGACTTGGTGGTTTATTTAAATGCGAGTGATGCAGTAATTGTCAAGCGCCTGACCGGTAGGTTAGTTTGTTCTAAGTGTGGGGCAAATTTTCATGTGACCAATATGCCTCCTAAGGCCAAAGGAATCTGCGATAGCTGCCAGGCTTCTTTATACCAGCGTTCCGATGATAATGAGGTTACGGTGCGTAAGCGTCTGGAAGTTTATAAAAATGAAGTTGCTTCTTTGATAGAGTATTATACTAAAAGCAAAAAGCTTTATAGCTTAAATGCGGACTTAGATCCGGGAATAGTTTTAGAGCAAGTTATCGAATTAAGCGCTAAGGTTTAAATGATTCCCTTGAAGTCTCAGAAAGATTTAGAGATGCTTAAGCATTCAGGGGAAATTTTAGCTTCGGTAATGTCTCGGCTCGTAAAGATTGTTCAGCCGGGAATAACTACTTTAGATATCGACCGCATCAGCGAAGAGTTAATTTTAAAAAACAAGGCGGTTGCGGCATTTAAAGGTTATCGAGGTTTTCCGGCAACCGCTTGTGTTTGCGTAAACGAAGAGATTGTTCATGGTATCCCGGGTTCAAGAGTAATTTCGGAAGGGGATATCGTCAGCATAGATTTAGGGGTAAACTATCAAGGCTATTTTTCAGATATGGCAGTAACTTTACCGGTGGGTAAAGTAGATCAGATTAAAAATAAGCTTATCGAAGTAACGAGGAAGTCTTTAGCAGCAGGTATTAAACAGGCGGTCGTAGGAAATTATTTAACCGATATTTCTCATAGCATTCAAAGTTTTGTCGAGGCTGAGGGGTTTTCAGTAGTCAGGCAGTTTGTGGGTCATGGAATTGGTTTGGCACTACATGAAGAGCCGGAAATTCCTAATTTTGGAAAGCCGCATTTAGGCCCGCTTTTAAAAAGCGGGATGGTTTTAGCAATTGAACCAATGATCAATGTGGGAAGTTGGGAATGTTTTATTCTTGAAAATGGCTGGACAGCAGTAACTAAAGACGGTAAGCCTTCAGCGCATTTTGAACATACTGTAGCAATAACCGATAAAGGTCCGATAATTCTAACACAGTAAAATGCCAAAAGAAGAGTTAATTGAAACAGAGGGTAAAATTATTGAGGCACTCCCTAATGCTATGTTTAGGGTAGAACTTGAAAACGGCCATGTAGTTTTGGCGCATGTTTCCGGAAAGATGCGCATGCATTTCATCAGGATTCTTCCGGGTGATAAAGTCAAATTAGAACTTTCTCCCTATGATTTAACCAGGGGGAGAATTACTTTTAGGGTGAGAGCATGAAAGTCAAAGCGTCAATTCGTAAGATTTGCGACAAGTGTAAGATAATTAAAAGAAGAGGAGTGGTGCGGGTGATTTGTGCCACTGCTAAACATAAACAGAGACAGGGCTAGGGGGCGTATATGCCAAGAATTATCGGTGTTGATATACCTAAAGAAAAAAGAATTGAGATTGCGCTTACTTATTTATATGGAATAGGCAGGGTAATGTCAAATGTCGTTTTAAAAGAAGCCGGGATTAGTCCGGATAAGCGAGCCAAGGATTTAAGTGAAGAAGAGGTATCACGCATTACCAACATCCTTCAGAAAGGATCTTTGAGGATTGAAGGTGACCTGCGCCGTGATATATCGCAAAATATCAAACGCCTGATGGATATCGGTTCCTGGAGAGGGATGCGCCATAAAAAAGGGCTTCCGGTTCGCGGGCAGCGTACGCGTACAAATGCCCGGACCAGAAAAGGAAAGAAGAGAGTAAATTTAGCGGCACCGACAGTTAAAAAGGCTGTAAGCACGCCTAAAGCTGCAAAGCCGGCGGGAAAATAACAATACACCCGCGCTACGAAGCGCGGCTAATATGAATACAAGGAGATAAGTAAATGGCGACAAAAGATAAGGCAAAGAAGAAAAAAATTGCGCGAGGCATAACTAGCGGTATTGCGCATATCCAGGCAAGTTTTAATAACACGATTATTACCATAACCGATAAGCAGGGTAATGTTTTGGCTTGGAGTGCTCCGGGCTCAGTTGGCTATAGTGGTTCTAAAAAGTCTACTCCTTTTGCCGCTCAGATTGCCGCAACGGATGCCGCCAGGAAAGCTAAAGAAGTAGGGGTTAAAGAGTTAGAAGTTTATGTCAAGGGGCCGGGGTTTGGCAGAGAATCGGCGATCCGGGCGCTTCAGGCAGCAGGATTGGTTGTAACTTTAATTAAAGATGTTACTCCTATTCCTCATAATGGTTGCCGTCCTAAGAAGAAAAGGAGAGTTTAATTTATGGGCCGTTATACTGGTGCAGTTTGCAGATTATGCCGTAGACAGGGTGAAAAATTATTTTTAAAGGGAACCAGATGCCAAACTGAAAAATGTGCGGCTAATAAAAGAGCATATCCTCCGGGTCAGCATGGGCAAGGTAGAAGACAGAAACTTTCTAACTACGGTGTGCAGTTAAAAGAAAAACAAAAGGTTAAAAGGATTTACGGAGTTCTGGAAAAGCAGTTCCGTTTATATTTTAAAACCGCTTCCAAGACCAAAGGGGTAACCGGTAAAGTCCTCTTGCAATTATTAGAGCGTAGGCTGGATAATGTTATTTTTCGTATGGGGTTAGGAATTTCACGTGCACAGGCGCGTCAGATAGTTAGGCACAACATGGTTACGGTTAATTCACGCAGAGTTAATATTCCTTCATTTTTAGTTAGTCAAGATGATCTGGTTGAAATTAAGACTAAGGATCAAGCTAAAGCCAAGCTTAAAGATAATCTTGAACTTTCCAAGGATAGAACTGTTCCTAGCTGGCTTGAATTTTCCTCAGCAGATATGAGGGCAAAGGTTTTGAGGCTTCCTGAGAAAGGCGATATTGCCCAGCAAATACAGGAGCAGTTGATCGTCGAGTTGTATTCGAAATAAAATTAGCGATAGTGCTAATTTTATTTCGTCCTGAGGCGTAGCCGAAGGATCAATATTATAGTTTATTAAGGAGGAAATAAATGGGAATAAAATGGAGAGATTTTCAGTTTCCAAAAAAACTTGAATGCGATGAGTCGTCATATACCGGCACTTACGGAAAATTTCAGGCCGCACCTTTTGAAAGAGGTTATGGGGTAACTTTAGGCAATTCTTTAAGAAGAGTCCTGCTTTCATCCATCGAAGGCAGTGCGGTGAGCGCAATTAAAATTGTCGGAGTTGCTCATGAGTTTTCTTCCATTCCGGGAGTGCTTGAGGATATTCCGGAGATTATTTTGAACATTAAAAATTTAGTTTTGAATTCTCACTCCAAGATACCTAAAACAATTTATCTCAAAGCAGATAAGAAAGGCGAAGTTAAGGCAAAATCTATCCAGACTGATGAGACAATTGAGATCATTAATCCTGAGCTGCATATTGCCACTCTGACTAAAGATACTAAGCTTAATATCGAAATGGAAGTGTCCCGCGGTAGAGGATATGTTCCGGCTGAATTAAATAATAAAGAAGATAAAGTTGCCGGACTCATTGCCGTTGACTCGATATTTACTCCGATTAAGAAGATCAATTATTTTGTAGAAAATACGCGCGTCGGGCAGCGTACGGATTATGACAAGCTCATCTTAGAGATTTGGACTAACGGCAGCATTAATCCTAAAGATGCCCTGCTTTATGCTTCAAATATATTACAGAGGCATTTAGATATCTTTGTAAGTTTTGGCCAATTGCCTGAAGATATCGCTGAAGAAGAGCCGGAGATGACCAAAGAAGACTCAGCTTTATACGAAAAATTAAGGCTACCGATTTCAGAACTCGAGCTTTCCGTAAGGAGCTCTAACTGTTTAAGAGAAGCTGGAATTAAGACGATCGCTGATCTGGTTAAGAGAAGCGAGGATGAGATGCTTAATTTTAAGAATTTTGGTAAGAAATCTCTTACTGAAATTCAGGAGCTGCTTGTCGGTATGGGTATCAGCTTAGGGATGCAGGTTGATCCTAAGAAAATAAAGAAGGGCTAAAAAATGAGACATGCAAAAAAAAGAATGCAGCTGGGCCGTTTTACCAGCTGGCATGATGCAACGATAAGGAGCTTGGCTAAAAATATGATCATTTGTCAGAGTATTAAAACTACTCTGACCCGCGCTAAAGCTTCAAAGCAGATGGTTGATAAGCTCGTAACTTTAGCCAAGAAGAATACTCTTTTTGCCCGCCGGCAGGCGCAAAAGGTCTTAGGCGAACATAAGCTAGTAAATCTGCTTTTTACTGAAATCGGTCCAAGATTTAGTTCGCGCTCAAGCGGTTTTACCCGGATTATCCCATTAGGTAAGCGCCGTGGAGATGATGCAGAGATGGTTATTTTTGAACTCACCGAATTAAAGAAGAAAGAACCTAAGAAGGCAAAAAAAGCTAAAGATGAAAAACCTCAGTTAGCTGCTGAAAAAACTGAAGTTGGTCATGATAAAACCACTCAAGATCAGAAAAAAGAAACAAAAGCTCCGGCCAAAGTTAATCCGGTGGATGAGAAGAAACCTCCGAAAAAGTTTATGGGTGGCTTAAGAACCATATTTAGAAAGAAAAGTGATTCTTTGTAAGTGTAAACCCCGTAATTTGTTTGGTCTGGCGGGGTAAAGAAAAACTTTTATGAAAATAGATACTAGGCTTGCTGAGCGTCTAAAAAAAATAAATCCTTCCTCAACGCTGGAGATTACCTCTAAAGCTAAGAAACTTAAAAGCGAGGGAAAGGATATTGTTAATTTTGCCGCCGGAGAGCCGGATTTTGACACCCCGGATTTTATTAAAGCTGCTGCGATTGCGGCGATAAATTCAGGATTCACCAAGTACACTCCTACCACAGGCACCCCTGAGTTAAAAAAACTCATCTGTCAGAAATTCAAAAAAGATAATTTATTAGAGTATGCTCCGGACCAGGTGATTGTTTCTAACGGAGCAAAGCATAGTATTTTTAACGCGCTGATGGTGCTCTTAAACCGAAATGATGAGGCGCTGATCCCGCTTCCTTATTGGGTAAGCTATCCTGAGATGGTGAATCTTTGCGAAGGGATCCCGCGTTTTATCAAAACAAACCCAGCTAACAATTTTAAAATTACCGCAGCTGATCTTTCCAAGCAGATTAGCGCAAAAACAAAAGTACTTATTCTTAATAGCCCTTCCAATCCCTGCGGTTGTGTTTATAACCGCAATGAGCTTGAGGCGATTGCTAAGATCTGTGTGAGTAAAAATATTTTTGTAATCAGCGATGAGATTTATGAGAAGATTATTTTTGACGGTTTAAAACATGATTCAATTGCCAGCCTGAATAAAAATATCTATGATTTAACTGTCACGGTTAATGGTTTATCTAAGAGCCATTCGATGACCGGCTGGCGTATCGGCTATCTAGGCGCTCCCAGTGATTTAGCCAAAGCAATTTCTAATCTGCAGGATCATTCAACTTCTAATCCTAATTCAATCGCCCAAAAAGCTGCGGTTGCAGCACTTAGCGCTCCGGAAGATTTCACGCAAAAATTGTGCCTTGAGTTTGCCAAACGGCGGGATTATCTGGCTCAAAGGTTAAAAGTAATTAAGCAAATAGGTTTTACTCTGCCCCAAGGGGCATTTTATATGTTTTGTGATATATCTAAAACTAAGACTGACTCGTTGGTTTTTGCCAAGCGGCTGCTTGAGGAAGAGTATGTGAGCTTGATTCCGGGATGCAGCTTTGGCATGGATGATCATATTCGCATAAGCTTTGCTACAAGTATGGAGGAGTTACAGAAGGGGATGGACAGAATAGAGAAGTGGATAACTAAGCTATGAAGCCTCAGACGATCGCCGAGAAAATATTAAGTGCTCATTCAGGTAAAGTTTTATCTGCCGGAGATTTTGCGGTTTGTAGAATAGATTTTGCTTTTGGCCAGGATGGAACTTCATCGATAATTATTGATCGCATTAAAGAGTTGAAAGTAAAAAAATTAAAAACTAGATTTTGTATGGTTATTGATCATAGTGCCCCTAGCCCCAGCGAAGGGGTTTCCCGGGTGCATAAGAAAATGCGTGACTTTTCACAAGTTTTTAAAACCGAATTATTTGATATTGGTTGCGGAGTCTGTCATCAGGTTATTCCTGAATCCGGAAATGTTTTACCCGGTAGCCTAATCTTAGGAGCCGATTCACACACCTGTACTTACGGGGCGCTGGGGGCTTTTTCAACCGGAGTGGGTTCTACGGATCTAGCAGTAGCCTTGTCTACAGGTAAGAATTGGTTCAAGGTGCCTACAACCATAAAAATTATAGTTAATGGGAAAATGCCTAAAGGAGTTTTTGCTAAAGATATAATTCTGTATATAATCGGAAAGCTGAAAAGTGATGGGGCAACTTATAAAGCAGTTGAATTTTGCGGTCCGGTGATTAATAATATGGATATGGATGGCCGCTTTACCATTGCCAATATGCTGGTTGAGATGGGGGCAAAAGCCGGTTTTATACCGGTTGATAAAAAAACCATTGCCTGGTTGAAAAGCAGGACCGGGAAAAGCATCCGTCTTAAAAAAATTACCGCAGATAAAGATGCTCTTTATGAAAAGGTTTATAAATTCGACATTTCAAAGCTTAAGCCAATGGTTTCTATGCCGCATAGTGTGGATAATGTGGCCGAGGCGGCTTCTTTAAAGAAGGTAAAAATTGATGAAGCTTTTTTAGGGACTTGTACTAACGGCCGCATTGATGACTTTAAGGCAGCGGCGAAGATCTTAAATAAACGTAAGGTTTCGTCAAATGTTAAATTAATTATCGCGCCTAGCTCGCGTAGAGTATATCTAGAGGCTTTGAAGTTAGGTTTGATTGAAATATTTATTAAAGCTGGTGCGGTAATCGTGGCTCCGGGCTGCGGCCCTTGCGTAGGTACGCATAATGGTATCCCCAGCGATGGAGAAGTAGTAATCTCAACTGCTAACCGTAATTTTAAAGGCAGGATGGGAAATCCTACGGCATTTATCTATTTGGCTTCTCCGGCTACGGTGGCTGCTTCTGCGTTAACCGGTTTTATAACCGATCCTAGGGGTTATTTTAATAAGTTAAATACCCCGCGCTTATATAGCACCCGGCGCTAATTTGAATTGCGCCGGTGTCCCCTTGTGGGGAAATTGCGCGGGTATGCCCTTGTGGGCAAGTAAAAGTGGGGGTGCTCATGGAAATTCGCGATTTGCTTTTGATGTGTATTGAAAAGAAAGCCTCAGACTTACATATTACGGAAAATGAACCTCCGATTTTGCGTGTTGACGGCAGATTAATACGCACAGCTTTAGAGAAATTAGATAAAGCCAGTCTTAAAAAAATGATTTATACTGTGCTTTCTAATTCCCAGAAGGAGATCTTTGAACAAATGCTGGAGTTGGATTTTTCTCTGGCATTACCCGGCTTAGACCGTTTCCGGGTAAATGTGCATTTACAAAAAGGTTCAGTTGAAGCAGCTTTCCGCCGGATCCCTATCGAAATACCTACTATAGCAAAATTAGGCCTACCGCAGATTATCAGTGATTTAGCGCGCAAGTCAAACGGATTAGTTTTAGTAACTGGCCCTACTGGCATGGGAAAGACTACGACGTTAGCGGCAATGATCGATCTGATCAATAGCGAGCGGGAATGTATGATTACCTGTATTGAGGATCCGATTGAGTTCATCTATACTAATAAAAAAAGCGTAATTAAACAGCGCGAGGTTTATTCAGATACGCGTTCTTTTGCCGATGCTTTGCGGCATGCTCTAAGACAAGACCCTAATGTTATTGTAGTCGGAGAGATGCGTGATTTAGAAACTATTTCAACAGCCTTAACTGCCGCTGAAACCGGCCATCTGGTGTTGGCTACTTTGCATACTCCGGATGCTCCACAGACTATCTCCAGAATTATCGATGTTTTTCCTCCGCACCAGCAGACCCAGGTTAAATTGCAGCTCTCTGATTGTTTGCAGGGTGTGGTTTCACAGCTTTTACTGCCGCATGCATCAGGAGAAGGCAGGGTATTAGCTACGGAAATTATGGTGGCAACATCTAGTATTCGTAATCTCATCCGCGAACAGCAGATTGAACAAATTCCGACGATGATGCAGACCGGTTTACAGTATGGTATGAATACCATGGATAGCTGTCTTAAAGACCTGATGCAAAAAGGATTAATTACTTTGGATACGGCTATGTCTAAAGTAAAGAATAAAGAAGAATTTAAGCAACTATGAGTATTTCCGGAAAAAGCGTAAAGTTAGGGGATAATATCAATACGGATTTTATCATTTCCGGAAGATATAAATTTGCAATTACTGATATCAAAGAGCTGTCCAAGCATATTATGGAGGATATTGACCCGAATTTTTCTCAAAAGATTGTTGCCGGCAAAACAATTATTGTGGCCGGTAATAACTTTGGGATGGGGTCAAGCCGCGAGCAGGCCCCTTTAGTAATTAAAGAAGCAGGGATCGTCGCAGTTTTATCACCGCAATTTGCGCGGATATTTTTCCGCAATAGTTTTAATATTGGACTGCCATTAATTGAAACTGATACTGCTCAGATCGATGAGGGGGACCAGCTGGAGATCGATTTAATCAAAGGATTGGTAAGAAATGTTACTAAGGGAATTGATTTAAAGATCAAGCCTCTGCCTGCATTTATGCAGCATCTCTTAAAAGAAGGCGGGATAGTCAATTATTATAAAAAACACGGAGAGCTTAAGATTTGATGGAACATAAAATAACATTGATTCCCGGAGATGGTATTGGCCAAGAGGTTTCTCTTGCGGCTGCCCGCTGTATTGAGGCAACCGGGGTAAGTATTAAATGGGAGAATGTGCTTGCCGGAAGCGATGCCTTGGAAAAAACAGGAGAGCTTCTTCCACAAAGCGCTTTAGACTCAATCCGGAAAAATAAAGTTGCGCTTAAGGGGCCGATCACCACCCCCATCGGTACCGGATTTCGTTCGGTAAATGTAGCCATCAGGCAGGCTCTTGATCTTTATGCTTGTGTGCGCCCGGCGAAGAGCTATCTTGGCGTAAGAAGTGCTTTTAAGAATATCGATCTGGTTATTATTAGGGAAAATAGTGAAGATCTCTACGCCGGGATTGAATATGAAGAGGGTAAGCCTGAAACGAAAAATTTAATTACCCAGATCAAAAAAGATACCAAAAAGAGCATTCGCGTTGATTCCGGAATAAGCATCAAGCCTATTTCTAAATTTGCTTCCGAAAGGATCATACGGTTTGCTTTCGAGTATGCCTTAAAGAATAAGCGTAAAAAAGTTACCTGTGTGCATAAGGCCAATATCATGAAATTTACTGACGGGTTATTTTTAAATGTTGCCCGCCAGGTTGCCAAAGATTATAACGGGAAAATAATTTTTGATGAAGCGATTGTCGATAATATGACGATGCAATTAGTGCAGAAGCCGCATAACTATGATGTATTGGTATTGCCTAATCTTTATGGTGATATTATTTCAGATCTTTGCGCCGGCCTAGTCGGTGGTTTAGGGATTGCTCCCGGAGCTAATCTCGGAACGGATATGGCGGTTTTTGAGGCAGTGCATGGATCTGCGCCGAAATATAAAGGGCAAAATAAAGTTAATCCGACGGCAATGATTTTATCCGGTGTTTTAATGCTGCGTTATATTCATGAGAATAAAGCTGCCGAGGCCTTGGAAGAGGCGGTAAAAGAGGTGATTGCTGAAGGCAAATCCGTAACCTATGATTTAAAGGCTGATCCGCTTGATCCGACTGCTGTGGGGACTTCGGAAATGGCAAATGCAATTATTGGTAAATTAAAAACTTTGTGATAGAAAAGCACCCGGCGCTTATTTGAATTGCGCCGGTGTTCGCCAGGTGGCGAAGATGCTATTATAAAAAAATTGAAAAATGAAAATTAGTGTTATTGGTGCAGGTAATGTCGGTAGTTTAACTGCAATGCGCATCGCTCAGGATGGTTTGGGCGATGTTTTGCTTATTGATGTAGTTAAAGGCTTAGCCCAGGGCAAAGCTTTGGATTTAGAAGATGCACGTTCGCTTTTAAAATATAATTATAATATTTGCGGCAGCGATGATATTACCCGGATCAAAAATTCGGATATTATCGTAGTTACCGCAGGCCTGGCGCGCAAACCCGGGATGAGCCGCGAAGAGTTATTGGCGAAGAATGCCCAGATTTTAAAAGGCATATGTTTGAGTATTAAAGAGCTGGCTAGGGAAGCCATTGTTATTGTGGTAACTAATCCCTTGGATATTATGACTCTGCATGCTTTAAAAATTACCGGTTTTGCCCCGGCTAAGGTTTTCGGTATGGGGGTCAGTTTAGATACCGCTCGATTTGCTAATTTGATCGCCGCTGAATTGAATTTACCGGTTACGGATATTGAAGCGTTGGTGGTCGGCGCTCATGGTGAAGCAATGCTGCCTCTGCCGGCCTTTACAAAAGTTAAAGGCGTAGCTTTGGATGAGCTTCTTGATGATGAGAAAATTAAATCTTTGGCAAGCCGCACTATCGGCAGAGGAGCTGAAATTGTTGCTCATCTTGGCACCGGAAGCGCATTTTTTGCGCCTTCAGCGGCAATTGCTTCAATGGTTAAAACAATCGTAAAAGATGAAAAGCGTACTATTGGTTTATGCAGCTATTTGAATGGGCAATATGGCATTAAAGATAGCTGTATTGGCGTTCCCTGTCGCCTTGGCAAAAACGGCATTGAACAGGTTATTGAGTTAGATCTTTTGCCTGAAGAAAAGGCCAAGCTGATTAAATCAGCTGAACTTGTGGCCCGGTCTTGCGCACAATTAATTGCTTAACGCATACCTATGTATGATCTGGCTATTATCGGAGCAGGTTGGGCGGGTTTTAACGCTGCCCTGAAAGCAAAAGAACTCAGGCTCAAAGTCTGCCTTATTGAATCTGATAAGATTGGCGGAACCTGCCTTAACCGCGGATGCATCCCCACCAAAACATTAATTGCCAGTGCCAAGGCATTTTTACTTACCAAAAAATCATCTGTTTTTGGTATAGAGTTGAAAAACCCGCGTTTTAATTTCGTAAAAATCCAAGCCAGAAAAAATATAATCATTAATCAGCTTACCCAGGCCATGCAAAGCAGGATTTCCGGTATCGATTTCATTAAATCAAGCGCTTTGATCAGGTCTCCTAATGAAATAAAAATCGACGCTCGCCTGATAAGTACCAAGTCCATACTGATGGCAACCGGGAGTTCCCCCAGCCAGTTACCTCAATTAAAGTTTGACCGGGAAAAAATAATCTCAAGCGACCAGGCTTTGGAGTTATCAGAGATACCGTCATCTTTATTGATCGTTGGGGGAGGGGTTATCGGTTGTGAATTCGCCAGTCTTTTTTCTATTCTCGGAAGCCAGGTGACTATCGCTGAAAAAATGACGAATCTATTACCGGGGGAAGATAAGGACGTAGCCAGAAAAATCGAAATTATCTTTAAAAAGAGAGGGATCCAGGTAATTACCGGAGCCGACGTTAATGTCCCGGATATGAAAAATTATTCACGAGTTTTAGTTTGCGTAGGAAGAACCCCTAATACCGCAGGTTTAGGTTTGGAGGGTTTAGGCATAAAATTAGATAAAAATAGGATAGCCGTTGACGATTACCTGAAAACCAATCTTGCTAATATCTATGCTGCAGGAGATTGTGCTTCTAAATTGATGCTTGCTCATTATGCTGCTTATCAGGGTAAGGTAGCGGTAGAAAATATTGTTTCAAATAATACGCAGAGGGCGGATAATTTAGTTGTACCTGCTTGTATATTTACTGAGCCGCAGATTTCCAGTGTAGGGCTAAATGAGGAGAACGCAGTTTCTCTCGGTATCTCTGTAGAGATTCATAAATTTGATTTCCGGGCAAGTGGGGCGGCCTGGATTATTGATGAAACCGAAGGATTTATTAAAATCGTTACTAACCGTCAAACTCAGGAAGTAATCGGCGCCAGTATAATCGGGCCGTCAGCCAGTGAATTAATTGCAATTCTTGCTATGGCGATTTCTGTACATTTGACTGCTCATCAGATCCGTGAGATAATTTTTGCGCATCCTACTCTTGCGGAATCAATACATGATGTTTTTTAAGGAGGCAAGGATCTTATGATTAAAGTCATTCTATCGGAATTAGGAGAAGGTATTACCAAGGCGACCGTATCGTATTGGTTTTTTAAAGATGGTCAAAAGGTAAACCAGAATGATGATCTAGTGGAGCTCACCACGGATAAGTCTACATTTAATTTACCCAGCCCTTGCACCGGAGTAATCTCTGAGATAATGTATAGCGAAGGCGATAGCGTAGAGGTTGGCCAGATATTAGCGGTAATTGATGAGGGTTAGTTGGCTTGGCTTGTTTTTCGCGGGACGCTTGTTGCGGCCCAGCGTGCCGCAACTACGCTCGGGTCGGCTGGCGTCGCTCTCGGGATGTTAAATAACGTAACCATGCCCGCTCCTTGCCTCCACGCCCGCTCAAAATCAAGCCAATCCAACTTTATGAATCAAGTCTTGACAATACCCGACTACTCTAGTATATATAATAATAGATAAACTTAACCTAACTAAATAAATGGCAATCGATTATAAAAAAGAGCTAGAGAACGCAGCTAGGAATATGATCCTTGTTCACAATCCGGATTCTTTGATTAAGATGATCGTGCGCATGATGGTTAATAAGACAAATATTGCCCACGCTACTTTCTTTTTGTTTGATAAACAAAAACAAGGATATCTGCTGACGGTTTCCAGAGGCTCCTTAGCTAAAAAAGTTCCTTTGGATCTGGTATGTATTGATAAAGATGACGTATTGATACGTTTTTTTAAAGAGCACCAGAGCAAGCTTATTTTTGGCCGCGAGGCTTTGCTTTATGATCAGGCCAAGCTTGCGTTACAAAATGTAAAATTAAAGAAGGAAACAGCGCAACAAATGGGGCAGGTTCTTTATCAAATGGAGCTTTTGCAAACCCATCTTTGTATCCCCAGCTATTTTCGCGATCAATTGTTGGGTTTGTTGTTTTTGGGTAAAAAAAATAATGGCAGAAAATTCGTGGATGAAGAGCTAGATTTTTTCATTGCCCTTAATTCTAACGCATCCATGGCGATTAGGAACGCTCAGTTATTTAAAGAGCTGGAGAGTGAGTTAGGCCATAAGCAACAGCTATTTGTGCGTACTACCGTTGCCTTGGCTGCGGCTATCGAAGCTAAGGATCATTATACTCACGGGCATACTTCCCGGGTGACTAACTTAAGCATGGAGATTGCCAAAAAAATCAGTCATCAAGCCAAGAATAATTTTGAGGGAAAATTTTTAGAGGATCTGCATATTGCCAGCCTCCTTCATGATATCGGTAAAATCGGCGTGCCGGAGCATATCTTAAATAAAAGAAGTGATCTTACAGTAGGTGAGCGCAACCGGATTCAGGATCATCCGATGATCGGAGTGAATATCTTAAAACCGATCAAAGAACTAGAAGGTTCAATTTTAGGGGTTAAATACCATCATGAGCGCTTTGACGGAAAAGGTTATCCTGAAGGCCTGAAAGGCCAGCAGATTCCTTTGATTGCTTCTATAATTTCTGTTGCCGACTCTTTTGATGCGATGAGCACTAACCGTCCCTATCGGCTGGCTTTGGATAAAAATGATGTGATTAAGGAGATCAGCTCTCTAAGCGGCCGGCAGTTCTGTCCCCGTGTTACCGATACTTTTCTGGAACTCTGCAATGAAGGAAAAATTTAACTCTCTTATGCGCCCAAAACGTATAATCTTAATGTATATTTCTGAAGTTTCCGGGCACCGCAGCGCCACGTTGGCCATTGAGAAGGCAATCAAAGAATTACGGCCCGATACCGAAATTTTAAATATCAATGCCTTTAATTATACTAATCCGATATCAGAAAAGGTGATTAACCGCATTTACATGGAGGTGATTAAGCGTACTCCAAAAATTTGGGATTATCTCTATGATAATCCCAGTGTCGTTAAGGCGTTGGCCAATATCAAGAAGTACGTCCATAAATCCAATTCTCCCAAGCTAAAAAAACTTTTCGACAGCTTTCACCCGGATCTGGTGGTTTGTACTCAGGCATTTCCCTGTGGAATGGTTGCGGATTATAAGAAAACCTACGGAGTAAATTTACCCTTGGTGGCCGTACTAACGGATTATATACCGCATGCTTATTGGGTATATGATACGGTGGATTATTATATTACACCTTCTGAAGATGTGTCACTACGTTTGGGAAAAAAAGGTATTGCTGCTGAAAAAATTAGATCATACGGTATCCCCTTTGACCATAAGTTTAACCGTAAGGCGGATCTTGAAGGAATCTTTAATAAATTAAAACTTGAACCTCAAAAACCGGTGATATTAATTATGGGCGGAGGCCAGGGGTTAGGGCCGATTAAAACGATTGTTAAATCTCTAGAAAAAAGTAAGCACGATATTTGCGAGTTGATTGTTGCCGGGACCAATAAGAAATTATTAAATTCACTCAAGCGTAAAGTTAAGAAATATAAAAAAGAAATTCATCTCTTTGGTTTTATCCAGAATATCCATGAATTAATGCAGATCGCCAGCCTGATTATTTCCAAGCCCGGGGGGGTCACGACTGCGGAGGTCTTAAGCATGGGTTTACCGATGGTTATTGTTAATCCTATTCCCGGCCAGGAAGTTAATAATACGACTTTCTTAACCCATAAAGGGGCGGCAGTTAAGACGGATGAACCCCAAGACGTATATCAAATTATCGACGGATTATTAGAAAATAAAACAAAAATAGAGCAACTTAAATGCGCTGCTTTAAAGATTGCCAAACCTGAAGCCAGCATGGATATTGCTAAGCTTCTTTTGAGCCTGTAAATCGTGTTAAATTATTATTTCTATCGTCTCGGTCAATTTATTGCATTAAGCCTGCCATTAAGATTTGTTTATGGTTTTGCCATATTTTTAGCTAATCTCCATTATTTTTTTGCATTTGGCGATCGAAGGTCAGTGCGCAGCAATTTGCGGATTATCTTTCCGGATAAATCAACGAGAGATCTGCGTAAGATCAGTAAGGCTGTTTTTAGGAATTTTGCTAAATATCTGGTAGATTTCTTTCGTTTCCAAAATCTTGACCTGCAGTATATTGATAAAAATATAAAATTAGAAAATTTAGATAATTTTGACCAGGTTCTTGCTAAAGGAAAAGGGGTAATTGTGCTCTCGGCCCATTTGGGTAATTGGGAGCTGGGGGGGGTAGTTATTGCGCAATTAGGATATTCTTTCTGGGTAGTTGCCTTACCGCATAAAAATAAGAAAGTTAATGAATTCTTTGACGGGCAAAGAAACGGCAAAGGAGTCAAAGTTATTGCCATGGGTAAAGCTGTCCGGAGCTGTATTTCTGAAATCAGAAAAAATCACATGGTGGCTTTGGTAGGAGACCGTGATTTCACTGAAAAAGGAATTATCATTAATTTTTTTGGCAAGCCCATGCATTTTCCCGAGGGGCCGGCGGCTTTGAGCCTGATGACCGGGGCGCCAATTGTTCCCGGTTTCATGTTTAGGAATCCGGATGACTCATTCACATTGAGAATAGAGAAGCCAGTGGAATTTTCTCCTTCCGGAGATAAAGATAAGGATTTGGTAGGGCTGATTAATGTTTACAAAAAAGTCATGGAAGATTATATTCGTAAATATCCTGAACAATGGTATGTCTTCCGTAAATTTTGGGTCCAATGATTATGCGTACCTGTGTGGTTATTCCGGCTTATAACGAATCTAAAGCAATTGCCGGATTAATTGCAGAGATAACAAAATTGGGCCTTGAAATAATTATTGTCGATGATGGTTCAAGCGATAATACGGTTCAGATTGCTCAAGCCAGCAAGGCTAAGGTTATACGTAATGATACTAATATGGGTAAGGGCGCATCTTTAATTAAAGGGTATAATTTTGCGATTGCCCAGGGGTTCGATGCGGTGATCAGCATGGATGGAGATGGACAGCATTCTTGTAATGATATTATGTCGTTTATTCATAAGGCAGAAAATTCTCAGGCAGCGCTTATTATCGGCAACCGCATGTCCTCAACTAAGAAAATGCCTCTTTTGCGTGTTTTGACCAATCGTTTTATGTCTCGGTTGATCTCTTTGATCACTAAACAGTTCATTCCGGATACGCAATGTGGGTTCCGCCTGATCAAGAAAGAGCTCCTTGAGAAAATAGTTTTATCGACATCTAAATATGAGATTGAGTCTGAGGTGCTAATCAAAGCCGCGCGTTTAGGTTTTAAGATTGAATCTATTCCAGTGAGGACAATTTACTCAGGCCAGAAGAGCCAGATCAATCCTTTTATTGATACCTTGAGATTCTTACGTTTTATTATTAAGGAGTCTATTCGGCCCATTAAACATGCTTAATATTATTTTACACTGGTTAAAGGAATTACCCCAAGAACAAATTGTGATGATCGTTAGCGCTCTGCCGGTGGTGGAGCTAAGAGGAGCAATACCGCTGGCATTATCATTCGGCATGCCTTTGGCTAAGGCTTTTTGGCTTTCTGTTTTAGGTAATTGTATTATTGTGGCGCCTGCGCTTTTTCTTTTTAAGCCGGTTACGGAATTTTTAAGGAAG
>Ga0210019_1000156_pt1 | contig 91243 bp, 86 predicted proteins | sample CryGeyCG2114_020_2_FD_183969 | JGI IMG/M metagenome (GOLD analysis project Ga0210019, IMG submission 183969) | Groundwater microbial communities from aquifer - Crystal Geyser CG11_big_fil_rev_8/21/14_0.20 (SPAdes) (version 2) | ecosystem: Environmental > Aquatic > Deep subsurface > Groundwater ...
ACAACGAGAAAAAGATTTTTTAGAATCCAAAAACAAAAATTTTCCTGATATATTTTAATAATTTAAGCAATCCTGTTAGATTCTTGACCCCCCATCAGATGAGCGAAAGTTCTATCATGGAGTGTTTTCTAATCAACATAGGAGCCCGAAATGAAGGTGGTGTAAAGCATCGGAAATTGAAGCTTATGACGGCCAAAATTGTTAAATAATTCGTCCTTAGCTTTTTGCATAAAAGCGGCAAATTCGTTGTCGCTTTGTTTTTTAACGATGGCATTGAGTTTTTCAAGGGTTATGCCCTCTTTCAGAAATTCTTGAGCCCGAGGATTAAGTCAAGTCGTTCATTAAAGATGGTGCGTAATAAGAAATTAGCCCAAAATTTGAGAAATTTTTGGAGATTTCCCGAATAAATCCCGCACCTTTCAGCGGGGTATTGGACCCGGTTGAAAGGATTTGTTTAATATCCATTCATCTCCGCAGCAGAGCTGTGGGGTATTCTGGAAAGGTGCGGGATAAAATTCTCAAAATATACCTCCAAAATTGGCAAAATCTTATTAGGCACTAACTTTAGTATCTTAAAAGAGGACTTTCAGCTACCAAAAGAGTTTCTTACTGAAAATTGGCTTGGCAAGAAAGCTCACCAGCTACTAAATTCAATTTTTAAAAAACGAGTTAAAAATAAGCGCTGAAAAAAGCGCTGAAAATAAGCGCTGAATAGATAAACCATAAATTAAAATTTAAATCTTTTTAAATCTTGGACGGCCATCTTAAAAAAATGAAGATAGTATGTAATGAATATGTAATGAGAGCCTCGCTCAAAAATAGAATTCAATAGAATTGAATTTCAATAAAAAAATTGAATTTTAATAAATTTTAATAAAATTGAATTCTATTTTGCCTTCAAAATCTAATTACCCATTATCTTTATTTTTATTTTTGGCTGAAAAAGAAAATTTTTACAAATGGATGCGATCGCATCCATTTGTAAAAAAATAAATTTAAATAAATTTAAATAAATTTAAGTAGATTTAAGTAGATTTTATTGTAATTGTCATATACTTCAATTATCACACGACCACTCTATCGCCCAAGAAGCCCCAAACCTAAATGGGCGAGCCCATCGGGCTTTAGCCCTAATTTTGGGTTCCTTTTGTGTTAGAAACGGGTTTCATTTGGGGCTTCTTTTGTATTATACAAGACTAGCCATTGATATAATTGATAAACGAGCTTATTATATCAAGAATTGCACCTTGACATCAAAATTAGGAGGTTAAAAATGTTGGCTTTCTTGCATAACCAGCTGGGTAAATTTGGCGAAGTGAAGTATGGCGAGATTAGATTTCATGACCGAAAAAAGACAGAAATCATTGTTAGAAATGGTGAATTGAAGAAAAATTCTGTGGACAATTATTGCGGAATAGGTATAAGGGTATTTATTAATTGTTGGGGATTTGCCGCCACAAGTTCTCTCAAAAAAGAGGCTATTGAAAAAGCAATTCAAAATGCCATTACAGCCGCTAAATTGGTGACAAAATCACAAGATATAGAGTTTGCGGTTCCTAAAGAGAGGCTGGCCAAAGGCTTGTTTCTCTCTCCGCCGGATATTGATTCGCCGGATATTTCTCTGGAAGAAAAAATAGAAATTATTCAAAGAACCGAAAGGGAAGTCAGGAATTCTTCTCAGATTCGAGCGGCAACAGTCCAGTTTTTGGAATATTCCGACCATAAATACATCTTAACTTCCGATGGAGCTGAAGCGGAAATTAAAAACAATAGAGTAGATTTCAAAGTAATGGCCGTTGCCGGTAAAGATAATGAATTAATGAATGCCAGAGAAGGCAGGGGAATCAGTGGTAAATTAATGGATATTTTTAAAGAAAAATCTCCTGAAGAAATTGCCCAGCGAGCCGCCAAAAGAGCGATTGAACTTTTAAAAGCTCCTTATCCTCCGGGAGGCGAAGCTATGGTGATTTTGGATCCATCCCTGGTTGGTCTTCTTGTCCATGAGGCTATTGGTCACACAGTTGAAGCTGACGATGTACTTGCCGGGGCAGCTGCCCAGGGAAAAATCAACCAAAAAGTGGCTAGCGAATTGATTACTCTGGTTGATAACGGTCTTCCTCCATACAATAATATTCGACCAGCCGGAATATTATTGGTAGATGATGAAGGAATTTTAAGTCAAAGAACAGTAATAATTGAAAATGGAATTCTGAAGTCTTATCTTCACAGCCGGGAAAGCGCTTTCCGATTAGGAGCAGAACCAACCGGCAATGCTCGGGCTTTTGAGTATTCTAACCAGCCAATAATCCGGATGAGCAATACTTATGTTGAACCGGGCAATTCTTCTTTTGAGGAGATAGTTGGAAAAACAAAAGACGGGTATCTAATGAAAAAGTGGGCTGGCGGTATGGCTGATTTAAACGGAGAGTTTATGTTCTCGGCCGAGGAAATTTACAAAATAAACAACGGCAAAATTGGCGAGTTGCTTCGGGGAACATCTTTCAGCGGTCAGGCATTTGAGGTTCTTAAAACCGTTGATATGGTAAGTAAAGATTTTGAAATAAATATGGGAGATGGCCATTGCGGCAAATTCCTTCAGCAAGCCAAAGTTGACGGCGGCGGTCCCTATCTTTTATGCAAGGTAAAAATAGGAGGGAAATAAAATGAAAGATTTGCTATCTTTGGCAGATTTTGCTGTCAAAAGAAGTCAAAAAATGAAAGCCGATGAAAGCGAGGCCTATATTTCATCTGGTAAGGAAATAAGGGTGGTCATTGAAGGCAAACAAATTAAATCAGTAGAGGTTCAAGAAAGAACAGGTCTGGGGATGAGAGCAATTAAAAACAAGGGTCTGGGATTTGCCTCGACTAATCAGTTGGAAAGAAAAAAAATTGAAGAGGTTGTTGCCGACTCTCTTTCTTTAGCCCGGCAGGCAATTCCCGACCAATTTAACTGTTTCCCAGGACCGGTTGATGTTTTAAAGGTAGAATTACTTTATGATAAAGAAGCTGAAAATTTTAGTTTAGACCGGGCTTTAGAATATGCCAACCAAATGCTTCAAACTGCTTTTGAATTTGACTCCCGAATATTAATTGATAAAGGGCTGTTTATTTTTACCAACCACCAAAGAGCGATTGTTAACTCTCTTGGGGTTAAAGGAGCTGAAAAAGAAACTCTTTTTGAGTATCTAATTTCTGGATCCGCCAGGGAAGGAGAAGAAATAACTTCTTCATTTTACGGAGAAGAAGCGGTAAGATTTACAAATCAAATTGATGTGGAAAAAGTTGCCAAAGTTTTTGCTCAAAGAGCTATTAAATCTTTGGGCGCCAGGCCCGGAGAGAGTTTTTTGGGCAGGGTAATTTTTTCTCCCCAAGCAGTAACAGGATTGCTTTTGCCAATTATCTCTTCAGTTTTGGCTGAAAGCGTCCAGAGCGGTATCAGTCCTCTAAAAGGAAGATTGGGAGAAGAAATAGCCGTAAAGAGCTTAACAATTGAGGATAATGGTTTAATTCCCGGCGGTATTGGTTCAGGTTCTTTTGACAGGGAAGGAGTTCCTCCTCAACCTCTTTATATTATCAGGAACGGAATTTTGTCTTCCTATCTTTATAATACCCACACTGCCAAAAAAGAAGGCAGAAAATCTACCGGCCATGCGAGTGGTGGTTCAAGGTCAACACCAGCAATTAATCCAACCAACCTTTTTGTTCAGCCGGGAGACAAACCATATGAAGAGCTTATCAGGGAAACTAAAAAGGGAATTTTTGTAACATTTTTGATGGCATATCCCAACCCGGTAAGCGGTGATTTTTCCGGAGCAGTCGGCGGCGGCTTCCAAATCGAAAATGGCGAAATGAAGCCGATAAACGGCATTCTGGTCAGCGGAAATATCTACAAAGTTCTAAAAGAGATTTCTGGAATTTCAAAGGAAAGAGAATTAGTTTTAAGCGCTTGTCCGATTACGGCTCCCTATCTTCAAATGGAGAATCTTTCAATCGTGGGAAACTGAAAACATTAAAAGAGTGGCGAAAGCCGCTCTTTTTTCTTCCCCTAAGTTTTTGGGAAAAATCAATTATAGAGAACGGGTGTCTATAGTTTAAAATAAGGCTTTTTTCAAACGCAAAAATTGCCAAAAGAACGATTTTTTGGCAAAATGAAATGATATGAGAAAATTTTATCTTTCAACAGCCCTGCCTTATGTTAATTTATCTCCTCATTTAGGATTTGCTTTGGAGGTTGTTCAGGCAGATGTCATAGCAAGGTATCATCGGCTTTTGGGCGAGGATGTTTTCTTTTTGACCGGAACTGATGAGCATGGAGCGAAAGTTGCCAAGGCGGCAGAGAAAGCCGGGAAAAAGCCGGAGGAGTTTTGCGACGAGATTTCCGAAAAATTTAAAGAGCTTGCCAGGGTTTTAGATATTTCCAACAATGATTTTATCAGAACAACCGACCGGAAGCGCCACTGGTCGGCGGTTAAAAAAGTCTGGCTGAAATTAAAGGAAAGTGGCGCTCTTTACAAAAAGAAATATAAGGGAATTTACTGCTTGGGTTGCGAGGCTTTTATTACTCAAAAGGATTTAAGAGACGGAAAATGCATTATTCATCAAAGAGAACCGGAAGTGGTTGAGGAAGAAAATTACTTTTTTCGACTTTCAAGATATTCAAAAGATATTCAAAACATTATTGAAAAAGACCAAATTAGAATTATTCCCCGGACCCGAAAAAACGAAATGATGAACTTTGTTAAACAGGGACTTGAGGATGTCAGTTTTTCAAGACCGAGAAAAGATTTGAACTGGGGAATTCCGGCGCCGGACGATGACAGTCAAACAATTTATGTTTGGGCCGATGCCCTGATAAATTATATCTCGGCCCTTGGTTATGACAAAGGAGAAAATTTTAAAAAATACTGGCCGGCTGATATTCATTGTATCGGAAAAGACATCCAAAAATTTCACTGCCTTATTTGGCCGGGAATGCTTTTATCCCTGGGGCTTTCTTTGCCCAAAATGATGTTTGTTCATGGATTTATTACTGTCGGCGGGGAAAAAATGTCAAAGTCATTGGGAAATATTATTGACCCCATTGAGCTTGCAAGAAAGTATGGAGTTGACGCGGTGAGATATTTCCTTTTGCGGGAGATTCCGCCAACCGAAGACGGGGATTATACCGAGGAGAAATTTGAGCAACGTTATAACGCTGATTTGGCCGGCGGATTAGGAAATTTGGTAGCGAGAGTCATTACATTAGCGGAAAAATCAAAAATCAAATATCAAATATCAAAAATACCCCAAGTAGCAGAACAAAGTTCGCTACGGGGCAGGCAAATCAAAAATCAAAAATTTATTGATAAAATTTGGCAGGATTATAAAAAAGCCCTGGAAGAATTTAAGTTTAATGAGGCGTTGATTGCGGTTTGGGAATTGATTGGTTTTTGCGATAAATACATAGAAAAAGAGCAACCTTGGAGGTTGCTCTCAAATCCAAAATCCAAAATCCAAAATCCAAAATTAAAAGAAGTTATTGGCAATTTGTTATTTGCTATTAGCAATATTGCGGAGATGCTTCAGTCATTTTTGCCCGAAACCTCAGAGAAAATTTTTAAGCAGTTAGGGCTCAAATCAACCAATAAAAAACCCCTGAAATTCAGGGTCAAAAAAGGCAAACCGTTATTTCCAAGAGTTGCTCCTCACTAACTTTTTTATTTCCGATAAGCCCGTTGAAGCAAGAAGTTTGTTAAAGTCTGATTTCAACAAACTTTTTTAAAAAATTATTACCTGACGGTTTAACCGCCGCATTTTATCCGAATTCCAAATCTTCCAAAATCGCAAGCGGCCGCTTGCGATTTTGGAAGATTTGTTTCAGGGAAAATCTTAAAAAGTGGGGAATTAGCTTTTTTCGTAAGAATTTATTTAAATTACTTATTTATCCTTATTTTAAACCAATTTTCTCCTGTTTTTGAGAGAAAATTTGCAACACTTTAGTAATGCTCCTTGACTTTACAATAAATATATGAGATAATATTATAATTTATAGTTTTAGTACCTTTAAAATACTTATATTTCTTGAATTTCAGGTATCTAAGGAGTGAAGGATGAAAAAAGATGATGAGATTAGGAAGATAATTGAAGAAAAAATTTATGTTTTGACTCCCTATTTGATAAAAGAGTTTGGAAAAAATCTCTCCTATAAAATTAGGCGATTTGATGTCTTAAATAAATTCATGACCTGGATATTTTTCAGAAGAAAAGGATTTTTAGTTGGAGCAGATATAAATATCCGTAAAGGAAATCTTGCTATACTTTATGATCCCTGGGCATCCAAAGATGAACTTCTCTCTATTCCGCTAATTGATTATACGCACGAAATAATCCATCTATATCAAGGCGAGGTTCTTATCTCGAGAATAAAAAAACGGCTATTAATCCCCAATGATAGCGCTTTGTTAAAATATAGATATTGGTTGGAGGGATTGGCAGAGATTTTCTCTTATCGAATTATAGCTAATATATGGGCAAATGCGGATGATTTGCAATACAGACAAAAACTTTTGAGGCAGATTTTCGAACGTTTTTATATGATAATGACTGTTCTCAATAGTTATGGCTTTTGTGGTTATCAAGAAATTGGAAAAATAATTAAGTTCTGCGAATTGCCAGAAGAAGTTGGGGTAGATATTCTTGTTTAATGTTTTAACTATAAACATCTTAGATATTCAAAAAAGGATGCTCGTCTTTATGTCCCTTACTATATGGGAGCTTGGTCATTAATGAACTTTGCCAGTAAAAACAATCGTTCATTAATGGATTTATTGAATAACCCCTTAAAAAACAAGGAATTGAAAATTTCTAAATAAAGCTGACAAACAAAAGGAGGGTGGGGTGGAAATATTGGTCTTTTACATCCTTGCTAATATTTTATTTTATCTTACGATGTTTAACTTCGTAAATTTTTCACTGAAAATCAAAAAACACCAAGAAATTGGTGTTTTTTTGAATATCAAAAAATTTGACAAATTTCTTTTATTTGTTATTATATTAATAGCCCGAGCAAGTGAGATAGTTGCCTATCGTTCGTGCCTCACTAATGTTCGGCACTCATTTGATAAAAATCCAAAAATATAAAAATATAAAAATATAAAACAAATATTTTTAGATTTTTAAGTTTTTAAGTTTTTAACAGCGAGTGGCGAGCGATAGCGAGGCACGAGCGCATGGGAGGAAAGTCCGAACACCTACCAGCTGCTTCGCAGCTGGCTACGAATAATCGCGAATCTCAGCCTTTGGCCTCACGAATTTTTACGAATATTATATTCGTACCGATTCGCGAGTGAGCAAAGCGAACTAAATTCGTATCCAACCGCGGAGCGGTTGGTTAAAAATATAGCGGCTAACAGCCGTCGCCCCGCCCCCTAAGCAGTCTATATTTTGATTTTGCGGTTTTAATTACTTAAGGTATCTTAATTTCCTATTTTAAAAAATTTATAGACAGCGTAGGGGGCGGGGTAGAGGTGCGAACAGTGACGCCGAGGCACGAAAGTGCCGAGGCGCCGAGCACATAATAGTTTATGTGTTTGGTGAATCCCAGAAGAAATTTTTGGGGGTGAAACGGCTAAATCCTTATTGGGTGCAAGAGCAAATCAAAAATTTTCTGTTTATGGAAAGTTTTTGGTAAAAGTAGCTCGCAGGAGCTCCAAAGCAATTTGGGGCCCAGATAAATAACTATCACTCTCTATTTGTTTACAAGTAGAAGGACAGAATTCGGCTTACGGCTTGCTCGGGTTTTTTATTTTTGCTATAAGGAATGCAAGGGTATTTGTATATTCGTACAAGATTCGTAATTTCGTAGGAGGCGTAGCATGAAGAAAGCTGACCTTATTTTTAATATTATTCTTCTGTTTTTAGACTTTTTAGCAATTGTTTTTGGCGGACTTGCCGCTTATTTTTTGCGAATTAGTCCCTGGATGAGTGAGTGGCGGCCGGCAATCTTTTTATGGAATTTGCCATTTTTTAAATATTTGGGACTGGTAACGGTTGTTGCCGCTTTTTGGCTCGTTATTTTTGGAGTCATCGGTCTTTACAAGGTAGATTTTAGAAGAGTTGGAGCCCGGGAGCTTTTGAAAGTATTTATTGCCACTTCAGCCGGTCTTTTGTCTGTCGTTGTTTATATTTTTTTAAGACGGGAATGGTTTGATTCTCGCTTTTTAATTTTAGCCGGCTGGCTTTTTGCGACTTTGTTTGTAATATTTTGCAGGATTTTTATAAGAAGAATTTACAGTTTAATTTTAAGAAAATTGAAATTCGGGTTTCAAAGAGTTTTGGTGCTCGGAAACAGCAAAGTTGGTGAAAATTTGCTAGAAGAGATAAAAAAACGGCCGGCTGTCTATAGCTATTCATCAATAATTCATTTTCCCGATTTTGACTTCCCAAGGGTTAGCGAAACTGTTTTAGAACCGAGTTCAAAAATTGGAGAAATAATATTGACCGATTTTAATTTGCCCAGAGCCGATATTTTAAAACTGGTTGACCTTTGCGAAGAAAATCGGATTGGCTTCAAATTCGTGCCAGATCTTTTTCAGACCTTTTTCAGCAATATTGAAATTTCAACTTTTGGAGGAGAGCCGTTAATTGAAATAAAAAGGACTCCTCTGGACGGCTGGGGCAGGATTTCAAAAAGAATGGTTGATATTTTCGGGGCCTCTTTTGGACTTTTAATTTCTTCGCCTTTTTGGGCAGTTGCGGCTTTAGCCATAAAACTAAACAGTTCCGGCCCGGTTCTTGTTAAACTTAAAAGAGTTGGTCAGGGAAAAGAATTTGAGCTTTATAAATTTCGTTCAATGATTGAGAATGCCCATACTCTAAAAGCTGAGCTTTTAAAATTTAACGAAAGAGATGACGGTCCGCTTTTTAAAATGAAAGACGACCCCAGAATAACTAAGGTCGGAAAATTTTTGAGAAAGTCCCGAATAGATGAAATGCCCCAGCTTATTAATGTATTTTTGGGCGAGATAAGTCTGGTGGGTCCGAGGCCCCATGAGCCGGAAGAAGTAGCCCGGTATCAAAAGCACCACAAAAGAACCTTTTTTGTTAAACCGGGAATGACCGGAATTTCTCAGATTTCCGGAAGTTCGGGGCTTCGGTTTGAAGACGAAATAAAACTTGATTCTTATTATATTAAAAATTGGTCGCTGGGTCTTGATATAAAAATAATTTTAAAAACCTTTTTAAAGATTTTCAGCGATAAATCCGCCGTCTAAGGTATGCGTGTAGCTTTAATACATGATTATTTGAATCAATGGGGAGGAGCCGAGAAAGTTTTGCAGGCTTTTTGCGAAATTTGGCCGGAAGCCCCAATTTTTACTTTGGTTTACGATGAAAAAGTTACCCGGGGGTTTTTTAAAGAGAAGAGGATTTGCACATCTTTTTTGCAGAAATTTCCTTTTTTAAAAAACAATCATCGACTTTTTTTAATGTTTATGCCCCAAGCCATCGAGTCCTTTAATTTGTCGGGATATGATTTGGTTCTTTCCGATTCGGCAAGTTATGCCAAGGGGGTAATTACCCGTCCCGAAACTCTGCATATTTCTTATTGTCATACCCCCCTTCGGTATGTTTGGGACGATAATCAAAAGTATGTAAACGAATTTTGTTTTCCCGAAATTATAAAAAAATTTTCTTCTTTCCCCAGGTCCTGGCTTCGAATTTGGGACAAAGAAGCGGCTTCAAGAGTGGATAAATTTATCGCTAATTCCAGCTTTGTTAAAAAAAGAATAAAAAAATATTATGGCCGCAATTCAAAAGTTATTCACCCCCCATTGAATTCTCAAAATTTTGGGCTTGGGAAAGTTAAAGATTATTTTTTAATGGTCGGCAGACTCCTTCCTTATAAAAAGTTTGATTTGGCGATAGAAACATTTAATAAACTTCAAAAGCCTTTAAAAATTATAGGAGAAGGGCCTGATAAAAAAAGACTTAAAAAAATGGCAAAAAAGAACATAGAATTTTTGGGGGAAATTGTTTCGGATTTAGAGCTTGGAAAATATTACAGTGGCGCTTTAGCCCTTTTATTTCCCCAGGAAGAGGACTTTGGCATTGTGGCTTTGGAGGCAATGGCTTCGGGTAGACCGATAATTGCTTACAGTAAAGGAGGGGCGCTTGAAACCGTAGTTGACGGCAGAACTGGAATATTTTTTGATGAACAGTCGCCAGTTGCTCTGGAGGCAGTGATTAGAAAATTTAATCCAAACGATTTTGATTCTCAATTTATTCGTCAGCACGCTTTAAAATTTGACAAAGAAATATTTAAAAAAAAGATTAAAAATTTTGTTGAAAAAAGTTATAAAGAGTTTAAAACCCACTAATTTGTGCGAATACAGGTGCAAATCTGTGCAAATATTAGCACATATTAGCACCCAGATTAGCGAAAATTCGCAATGACAATTGGTATTGATATTCGCTTTTTAGCCCGGGGGGTTTGGAGCGGGGTAGAGGAGTATGCTCTTAATCTTTTGCCCCGTCTTTTTAGTTTGGACAAAACTATTAAGTTTAAACTTTTTTATAATGCCCTAAAAAAAAGAAAATTAAATTATCCCTGGACTATCCTGCCAAATGTCAGTCTTTATCAATTTTCGATTCCCAATCGTTTTTTGCAAACAGCTTCATTTTTGGGCAATTTGCCAAAAATTGACAAGCTCATCGGGGGAGTAGATGTATTTTTCAGCCCCCATTTTATTTTAGCTCCTCTTTCCGGAAGTTCTAAAAAAATCATAACTTTTCATGATTTATCTTTTGAATATTATCCGGAATTTTTTTCTTTTCAGCAAAGAATCTGGCATACTCTAATGAAGCCGAAAGCTCAAGCTTTGGCCGCTGATAAAATTATTGCCGTTTCCCGATCAACAAAAGAAGACTTAGTAGACCTTTATAAAATTAACCCGGAAAAAATTGAAGTGATTTATTCTGGAATGGGGGAGGAGTTTAAAGAAGTGGAGGAAGCAGAAATGGAAAGAGTGGCTAAAAAATATAAGCTGTTTACCCAGCACCGAACTTGCCTGCCTCGTATAATTGCGAAGCAATTTGTTCGGGGTTCTGGCGCGGGGCCGGAAAAATTTATTTTGTATTTTGGCACCATTGAGCCAAGGAAAAATATTAAAGGAATAATTAAAGCCTTTGAATTGCTTAAAACTTACAACCTTAAAGGATTGGAGACCCATAAATTAATTATCGCCGGTTCCCCGGGCTGGCTTTGCGGAGATATTTATAGAACCGCAAAAAAGTCTAAAAACGCCAAAGATATTATTTTTACCGGATTTATAGCCAAAGAGGACAAGCCCGCTCTTTATAAATTAGCCGAACTTTTTGTTTACCCCAGTTTTTTTGAAGGCTTCGGCTTTCCGCCGCTTGAGGCAATGGCTTGCGGGACGCCGACCATTGTTTCCAATACCACTTCGTTTCCGGAAATTGGAGACGGAGCGGTTTTGATGGTTGACCCCTATAATATCAGCGAAATTGCTTTAGCAATGAGAGAAATTTTAAAAGATAAAAAATTAAAAAACGAAATGAAACAAAAGGGATTGGCTCTGGCAGAAAAATTCAGCTGGGGAAAATGCGCCGAGCAAACCTTAAAAACTTTAATCACCCGGTAATACAACCCAGGTAATAAAAACTTACAGAGCCCCGAGCTCTGTAAGTTTTTTATTGAGATTTTTATACAACTAATTAAAAAGAGGCCCCGAAAAGCGAACCCCAATTCTAAAGTCTTTAGTGAGTGCAGTTCAGGGGCCTCATTTTTATTATAGCATACCTGAGAATGTTGAACAATTACATTTTGGCGTAGTTTAGCGTAATGTTTTGCGTGGTTTGGCTCAAAATCCATCCCAATTGTAAAACTCTACGCCAAACTCTACACAAAACCACGCTAAATTATTCAACACTCTCATATCTATAGAGCAACTTCCAGTGCCAAACGTCGTTTAGGTAGGGTTTACTCTGTCTGTTAATTAGAGACTGTTGAGTAATCTGTGTTGTTCTGTGGTTCAGAGCTGTGTTGTTCTGCTGTGGTTCAGTTCACCCCATTAGAAGTTGTATTTCTAATGGGGTTCAGTAATTACTCTAAGTTAGCCAACGGAATAATGAAAGTTCAGACAAAGGAAAAAACCTTGGAAACCCCAAGGTTTTTTCCCGACTTTTAGAATGTATCCTTTGCAGGATGCACTCACTATAGTCATATTAGCAGATTCAAAAAATCTTGTCAAGCCCCAGTAGAAGTCTGGCGCATATATTAACCAAGCAGGATTGAGGCTAAAATACAGAATTTAAAGTCAGCCCGGCATTATTGATAACAGAAAAAATTTTGGAAAAATTTTTTCTGCCAGACTTCTAACGGGCTTGACATTATTTTTTGATTGATTAAAATTAAGATAATGCTAAAACAAGTATTCAAAAGTTTAAAATTTTGGATGGGCTTGGCAAGCTTGTTTGGAGCGGCTTTAATTGCTTTGGGGTTTTTGGGGAATTTTGAGGGCGTGAAATCTTCTGTTTTATCTCCTCAAAAAGCCGGCGAAGCGGCTTTAAGTTATATTAATGAGAGTCTAACGGAAAAAAATCTGATTGCTTCTTTGGTTGGAGAAGTGGAAAGAAAAAACGAAGTGTATTGTTTTAAACTGTCCGTCCAAAATCAAAAGTTTGATTCCTGCATTTCTTTGGATGGGAAGCTTCTGTTTCCTCAAATTATTGATTTAACAATACCGCTGGAACCGCTGGAGGAAACGGAAAATGAGGCTATGGAGCCTATTTTGCCGAGAGAAATCCCCGAAGTTTATCTTTACACAATGAGTTATTGTCCTTACGGTAATCAGGCCGAAGAGGTGATGTATCCCGTTCAGAAACTTTTAGGAAAGAAGGTAAAGATTGAGCCGCACTATGTAATTTACAGCAACTATCACGGAGGGGGTCCTGATTATTGTTTAGACAAGGAAAATAAATACTGTTCAATGCATGGAATTGAAGAATTGAATCAGGATGTCAGGGAACTTTGTATTTATAAATATCAACCCGAAAAATTTTGGGATTACCTAATGGAAGTTAACCAAAAATGCAGTCTTCAAGATATTAGAACCTGCTGGGAAAAAACGGCTAAGGAAAAGGGGATTGATACGGCGAAAATAATTGACTGTCAAGAAAAAGAAGTTTTAACCTTACTTGAAAAAGAAGCAGAGTTAAATAAGAAATATAATGTTCTTGGTTCCCCTACTGTGATAATTAATGAGGCGGAATACAAAGGAAAAAGGAGTCCCGAGGGATATAAAAATGGTATTTGTTCCGGTTTCCAAAATCCGCCGGAGGAATGCAAGCAAACGCTTGAAGACAGCACTTCTGCGGCTGCCGGTGGCTGCCAATAAACTTTATTCTAAATTTCAATATCCCAAAATTGTTTAGAAATTGAGAAATTTGAATTTTGATATTGTTTAGGATTTCGAATTTAGAATTTCGAATTTCTTTTATAAAATAAAAGTTATGGGTGATTTTTTTTATAAATTATTACTTCCTGCTTTGGTCGCAAAAAAACTTTTGGAGTTTTTATTTAAAAAGGAAGAATAATATAAAGCGCGAATTTACAAAAATAAGAGCGGGGGCTGCTAAGCTCTATTGCTTTTTATAACATAAAATACAGAGGTTTTGACCCTGTATTTTTTGGTTTTAGAGCAACCAAACTTTAGTTATCTGAACTTTGGTTATCTGGTTGTGAAAGGCAGGAGGCCCATAATGCGGGCTCTTTTTATCGCTTTGGATAATTTTCTTTGGTGTTTAGCGCAAAGACCGGTTTTTTTTCGGGGTTGAATTTTTGCTCCGGTGCTTAAAAACCGCTGAATCGTTTCAACATCCTTCCAGTTAATCTCTTGTATTTGATTTTTACAAAAATAACACTCAGCCATATATCCACTGCTCCGCAGTGGAAGTCCTAAATTCGAAATCCTAAATCCTAAACCCATAGTATATCTCGCTTCGCTCATTAACTACGGGGCAAGCAAATTATAAATTTGGGATTTGCCCGCCTTGTACTCAAATTCGAAAGATTTTCTAGTATCGGGGTTTAGAAATTAGAAATTAGGATTTAGAAATTCCTTGCAGAGCAAGGTTAGAAGGGTATATCCTTTATATTGATTTCCTCCGGCTCTTCTTCAATAACCGGGATTTCTTCAACTGGTTCTTCCGATTCTTCGGCAGGCTCCTCTCTTCCTTTAATCGGTTCTCTGGGTGTTAGTTTTTGAGCCGTTCTTGGTCCCAACTGCATGTTTTCAGCAACAATTTCAGTTGTCCAGCGCTTAACCCCATTTTTATCCTCCCAACTTCTTGTTTGAAGCCTTCCTTCAATAAAAACCAAACTTCCCTTTTGGAGATATTGGTTGGCGATTTCCGCCAATCTTCTCCATAAAATTACCGTATGAAACTCTACTTTTTGCTGTTTTTGACCGGATTGTTTATCTGTCCAGATTCTATTAGTTGCCATTCCAATATTACAAACCGGCTGTCCTCCGGGAGTTGTTTTGAGTTCCGGATCGCGAGTTAAATTACCGATAAGAAACACTTTGTTTAAATTCATGCCAATTTTGCCCAAGAGAGCGAGCCTCGAGCTCGGCCGAGAGGCGAAACTCGATTGGCTGCAAAATTGAGCACCCCGTTAGATAGAAAATTTATAAATAAATTTTCTATCTAACGGGGTAAAGGACTTTGTAACGCAAAGACTTCGCTTTTCAGCTCGTCTTTGCTAACAAATTTCTTTAAATATTTCCGATTATTTCTTCTAATTTTTTGTCAATTTCTTCTAATTTTACTTTTTCTTTTTTTGTCTCGGATTTTATTTCCGGGAGAGTTGGCTTTTTTGTTTTTATTTTCGGCTTTTTGGCGAGTAATTCAGCCCCCTGTTTTATTGGAGGCACAGCCTCAATAGAAAATCTTAAAATTTCCTCTTCTAATTTTAACCTTTTTTCAAGCTCGGAAATTTTTGCCGGGTCTGCCGAAAATTTTATTTCTCCCCAGTACCCCCTGCTATGGTTTTTTATAAGGAAAGCAAATCTTTGAATTTTCAGCTTGCCAATATTTTCTATTTTTCCCTGGATTTCGGTCAGAAAATTGTTAAATTTATTTGGGAAATCCGAAATTTCTTCCCCGGAAAGATTTAGGGGCAAAAAATAATTTAATTCATATTGTTTGAAATTTTCTTGAGGAGTTTCTTCTTCCACCATATATATTAATTTAGCATAAATATCTATTTAAGGCAAAATGTAAGGGTTTTAAAAAGCGCGCTTTTAAATTTGGAATTTTGGTCATTAGGATTTGTTTAGAAATTAGAAATTGGGATTTAGGATTTCTCTGCGGAGCAGGGCTTTATATTCTAAACTCTATTATATCTCCATCTTTTACGATATATTCTTTGCCCGCGGTTTCAATCCAGCCTTTTTCTCGGGCTGATTGCCAGGAGCCGGAATTTATGAGTTTTTCAAAACTTACCACCTCGGCCTTTATGAATTTTTCTTTAAAATCGCTGTGGACTTTTTCGGCAGCGTCCAAAATATTCCCTCCCTGTTTTAGTGTCCAGGCCCGGGTTTCAATCCCGCCTTTTATTGTGTAAAAAGGAATAAGTTCTAAAGTTTTGTAGCAGAGGGAAATTAGCTCTCCAATTTTTGATGATATTGCAAGTTCTTTAATTTCTGATTCTGAAAACTCCGATATTTCTTCTTCTGTTTTTAAATCAATGTTTAGCGAATTTTGGACCCCCAATGTTTTTGTATCAAAAGTGGCGGGAAGTTCGCCGCTATTAAAAACATAAATTATCGGTTTTATTGTCAAAAGACAAAGTTCCTGAGTTAAATTTTGGGAATCTTCTGATAATTCAATTTCCGAAAGAACCTTTCCCTTGTTCAGAGCCTGGCAGAAAATTTCCATTATTTCTAATTTTCTTATTGCTTCTTTGTTTCCGCTTTTAGCCTCTTTGTTAAAATTTTCCTTTGTTTTTTCAACAGTCTCCAAATCTTTCATGAGCAATTCGGTTTTAATTATTTCAATATCCCTTTCAGGGTTTGGTTTTCCTTCAATATGAGCAATGTTCTCATTTTTAAAATTTCTAACCACTTCTAAAATTGCGTCAACTTCCCGGATACGAGACAGAAACTGGTTGCCCAGTCCTTCGCCTTTGTGTGCGCCCTTAACCAGTCCCGCAATATCTACAAATTCTATAATTGTTGGAATTATTTTTTCCGGTTTTATCGCTTTTGCAATTTTTTGAAGCCTTGTATCCGGAACCTGAACTATTCCAACATTCGGCGAAATTGTGCAGAAGGGATAATTGGAAATATCCACTTTTTGGCGGGTTAAAGCTTTAAATAAGGTTGACTTGCCAACATTTGGCAGACCAACAATGCCTACAGAAAAACTCATGATTGTATGTTATAATAAATACATATGAAAATCAATCCTTTTATGTTTCGCGGTTATGACCTGCGAGGTATAGTCAATAAAGATTTAAATCCGGAGATTGTAGAACATTTGGGGAGGGCGCACGGCACTTATATGAAACGCCATGGTATAACGGGGGCGGTTGTTGGTAGAGATTGCCGGGCAACGAGTCCGGAGTATAGTGAGGCTTTAATTCGCGGTTTTAGTTGGGCTGGAGTTGACACAATTGATATTGGGATGAATTTGGTGGGAACTTTTTATTGGGCTCAATACTTTCTGCAGAGGAAAGGGGGCGCTTTTGTTAGCGCTTCCCACAATCCAGCCCAATATAATGGTTTTAAGTTTGCCATAGATTTTTCTGAAACTCTGGTTAGCGAGGGTATGCAGGAATTGAGAAGAATGGTTGAGGAAGAAGATTATGAACAGGGGAGGGTTGCGGGAAAAATAGAGAAGCAGGATATTCAGGAGGCTTATTTTAACGATTTAATAAAACGTTTTCCGAATATTAAAAAATTCAAGGTCGTTGTGGACCCCAGCCATTCAACTGCCGGCGCGATTGTTCCGGTTTTGCTCCGAAAAATTGGCTGTGAGGTAGTTGAAAGCAACTGCAATTTAGATTCCTCCTTTCCTTTGGGAACCCCGGATCCCACTGAAATTACTGTTGCCGAGCGTTTAAGAGAAAGAGTGCTTGGGGAGAGGGCAGATATTGGATTTTCTTATGATCCCGACGGCGACCGCATAGGTATTGTTGATAATAAAGGAGGGATTATTTGGAACGATGTTCTCGTTGCTATTTTCGCAATAGATGTTCTTGATAAACATTCTGGCGCCAAGATTATGTATAATACCCTTTGCTCAAGAGTTGTTGAAGAAACAATTTTGAAATATGGAGGCAGTCCCTTTATGTGGCGCACTGGCCATTCATTTTTAAAGAAAAAAAATCAGGAAGTAAAAGCCGTTTTTATAGGGGAGCTGTCTGGCCATTTTTTCTTTTCTGCTGATTTTTATAATCACGATGATGGAATATATTCAACTTTGCGTTTATTGAATTATTTAACCAAAACCAATCAATCACTTGCCCAAGCCATTGCTTTTCTGCCAAGATATATTTCCAGCCCTGAAATAAAAGTTTTTTGCGCCGATGATAAAAAAGTGGCTCTCATCAGTGAAGTTAGCGCTATATTAAAGAGAGATTTCCAAAAAGCAAAAATTATTGATGATGAGCGGGCTGGAGATGGCGTCCGTCTTGATATGGAGGATAGTATGTTTGTTATTCGTTATTCTCAAAATGGCCCCTATTTGACTGTCAAATTTGAAGCCAAAACCCAGGATAAATATGATGAATTAAAAAAATATATTAGTGAATTACTTCACAAATTTCCAGCCATTGATTGGGATTCTAACATAAATGTAAATATAGATTTGCTTAAATAGTTCAAACAAGCTGACAAACCAAAAAACTGCTTTGGGCAGTTTTTTGGTTATGATGAGTGAGGGGTTAACCAGAAATTCCCACTTTTTTTCTGACCTGTTCCATTGTTTCTCCGGCAATAATTTTGGCTCTTTTTGCTCCGTCCCGGAGCAATTTTTTAATATATTTTGGTTGAGCTTCAAGCTCTTTTCTTTTTCGCTGATACGGTTTAAGTTTTTTTAAAACCAGGTCTATCAGGGAGTCTTTAAAATATTCATATCCTCTTCCTTTAAATTCTTTTTCTATTTCTTCAATTTTCATTTCTGAAAAAAGGCTGTAGATATTTATCAAATTGGTAATAGCCGGTTTATCGGCTGAAGATTTAATTTCCTTTCCGGAATCAGTAACCGCTTTTTTAATTTTTTCTTTAATTTCTTGGGGGCTGTTAAATATTGCGAGATAACTTTCTTCTCCCAGGGACTTTGACATTTTTTTGTTGGGATTATTCAAACTCATAATTTTCCCGCCAAATTTGGGAATTAAAGCCTCCGGTTCTTTGAAAGTTTCGCCAAAAAGATGATTAAATTTTCTGGCAATGGTTCTTGCAAGTTCAATATGCTGTTTTTGGTCTTTGCCCACCGGGACAATATCGGTTTGATAAAGCAAAATGTCGGCAGCCTGCAAAACCGGATAAGTTAGAAGCCCGGCATTAATATTTTTTTGATAAAGTTTAGACTTTTCTTTAAATTGCGTCATCCGTTCCAGTTCTCCAAGCGGTGTAATAGTATTTAAAATCCAGGCAAGTTCAGTATGCTCAAAAACCTCTGATTGAATGAAAATGACGCATTTTGACGGGTCAACTCCCAAAGCCAGATAGTCTGCAGCCGTTTTCAGAATATTTTTTTGGAGTTCGCTTGGTGAATAGGGGACAGTCATTGCGTGCAAATCAACAATGGGGAAAATACACTCGTTGTTTTTTTGGAGTTCTATCCATTGCTTGATAGCGCCAAAATAATTCCCGATATGAAGTTCTCCTGTTGGTTGGATGCCGGATAACACTCGCATATTTATATATTGAATTTTAAAAATTATTTAGGATTTAGGATTTCCTGTTGTTATACTTTTATAACAACAGGTAGAACCATCGGTCTTCGCTGGGTCTTTTGAAAAAGGAATTCTCCGATTTTGTTTCGGATTTGGTCTTTTATATAAATCCAATTAACCGTTCCGTTAGAGCTTGTTGTTTGCTCGACAATTTCAATCACCTTTTTTCTGGTTTCGGAAAGCAGTTGTTTTGATTCTCGCAAATAAATAAAACCCCTTGAGATAATATCGGGATTTCCCTTGACTTTGCCGGTTTGCCTGTCAATTACCGCTATTATAACAAACATCCCGTCTTTTGCCATTGCCTGCCTGTCACGCAGCACTATTTCTCCCACATCTCCGACTCCAAGGCCATCAACCATAACATAGTTTGAAGGAACAACTCTTTTTTCAATCGAGAGCTTTTTAGAATTGATTCTGATAATATCTCCGTTTTCGGCCAAAGCGATGTTTTTTTCTTCGAGCCCGTATTCTCCGGCAATTTCACTGTGGCTGGCAAGCATTGAATATTGACCATGAACCGGCATAAAAAACTTAGGTCTCATTATTTCAAGCATTTTTTTCAACTCTTCTTTCTGGGCATGTCCGCCGGCATGAATATCCATCATTTTGTAATGAAAAACTTTTGCTCCCTGACGGAGAAGATTGTCTTTTAAAATTTGGACCGTTCTTTCGTTTCCCGGTATCACCGAAGATGAAAAAATTACACTATCATCCTTTTTTAATTTAATATAGGGATGACGTTTGTTGGCAATTTTCATTAAAATCGCTCTTTCTTCTCCCTGGGCACCGGTGCAAAGCACGGTAATTTTTTTATCAGCAAAACTGGAAATGTTTTTGGGATTTATCAAAGTTTTTTCAGCAATTTTGAGGTAGTTTAAAGCCCTTGATATATCAATATTGGTTTTCATAGTATAACCGTCAATAGCAACTTTGCGTCCATATTTTTCCGAAAGATAAATAATTTGTTGCACTCTGTTGATTAACGAGGCAAAAGTGGCGGCAATAATTCTACCCGGAGCTTTCTTAAAAATCTCTTCCAAATTTTCCTGAATGTTTTTTTCAGAGATTGAATGTCCGGGATTTTCCGCTCCGGTGGAATCTGAAAACAACATTAGAATTTTTCTTTCGCCAAATTCTTTTAATTTGTTGATGTTTGACGGGGCGTCATAAAGCGGAGTTAGGTCAAATTTAAAATCAGCGGTATGAAAAAGATTGCCAATTGGAGTTAAAATAAAAAGACCAAAGGTATCGGGGATATTATGTGTCATTTTTATAAATTCAATTTTAAACGGTCCGAGTTTTATCCTGCCCCCGGGTTCAATCTTTTTTATATCTAATTTTTTAAGATGGGGAAATTCCTCCTGTCTTTTGGCGATAATTCCGGCGGTTAAGGGGGCGGCAAAGAGTTTTGGATATTTTAATTTTTCAATAAGATAGGGGATAGCTCCAATGTGGTCATAATGGCCGTGAGTAAATATTACCCCGACAATATTTTTTTCTTTTCTCTCAAGATATTTTATATTGGGGATAATAAAATCAATTCCCGGGGTATCTTCTCCGGGAAATTGAAGCCCCATATCAATGATTAAAATTTTCCCGCTTGTGGCGAACCTTTCAACCCATTCAAGGAGCAGCATATTTTTTCCCACCTCACCTAATCCCCCTAAGGGAATTATTCGCAGAAAACTTCGTTGTTTTTTTGATTTAGCCATGCAAAAAATTTGAAATGCAAAATGCAAAAATCAAAATGACAAGGTAAAATTTAAAATTTTTGAATTCTAAATTTCAATTTTGCATTTTGACTTTTGATTTTTGAATTTGAGCGAAGCGATTGTGCGGGCGAGAGGATTCGAACCTCCACGAGATTTCTCTCATTAGGCCCTGAACCTAACGCGTCTTCCAGTTCCGCCACGCCCGCCCACCTAATTTGACATTAGAACATTAAAACATCCGTATCATTTTTCTCTTTAACCCCTCAACCATTTCTACGGGTATTGGGTCTATACCTCTAAATATTGCCAGGTAATAAGAAGCCCAATCTGCCAACAAGACGCTGTTGAAGATTTTTTCCAACAAACTCTTACCCGCAAGACTGATTGTTGTTACGGAAATATTTTTTGAGCCGATAAGCCTCGCCGTTATTTCCATTCTTTCTATAATTTTCGGGTGTTCCTCATTATCCTTCAGAATAATAACCAATAAATTCTTATTAGTTTTCAGGTAGCCGTTTAATTCATTATGATTCAACTCCGGGAAGTGGTTAGAAAAAGCGGGAATTTTACCGGTTTCATTAAACTTAATTTTCCAGATATAAGCCAGGACCTTAAGACGATCTGTAGTATAAACAATGGGAATTTTTTTTGCAATTTTTTTTGCTAACTTTTTTCCGTCATTTTCCTTTTGCGCTGGCTTAAGATTTTTTGCCATTGCCATAATTTCTTTAGATTTATCTTCAATCAGGCCGACATTGCTCAAAATTTTTGCTAAACTGGCAAAAGTATAGCCGCAGCCTAATCTTGGCGCCGGCACATCTTTTGGTATTAGCACCAAAGATTTTTTGTCTTTTTGACAAAGTTCCTTTAGTTTTCCATCGGTAGTCAAGCCGACAATATTTAAACCTCGTTTTTTCGCTTCCTCATAACAACTTAGAGTTTCCTCGGTATTGCCGGAGTAAGAGCTAATAATCACTAAGCTTTTTTTGTTTGTCTGGGGGGGCAAAACATAGGTTTTGTTAACATAAAAAGGAAAGGATAAATTCAACCAATCCCTTAAAAGCTCGGCGGGCCAAGCGCTTCCGCCCATACCGCACACAATTATATTGGATATTGGATATTGGATAGTGGATATTGGGATGTGTTTGGCGGCATCTAATCCAATTTTGAATTGTTTTGGAAAGTCAAGAATTACTTTTTTCATATTAGACTTATCAATTTTGCTAATTTTATTCATGTTTTTAAAAAAGGAAAACCAGAGCACAAAAATTTTTGTGCTCGGCCGAGCGCCAAGCACATAAAGATTTATGTGCTTTGGTGCTCTGGTCCAAAATTACCTGGCGCATATTAGATTTGTCGCACGAATAAATTTGTGAATCTTTGCGAATCTGAAGAATATGAGATACATAGGATACAGTGAGGTTTTTACACGAATAATCGTTCACCCCGTTAGATAAATTAAATTCAGCTAAGGATTTGTTTCTATTCGTTTTATACAATTTTCTAAAATCCATCTAGTATAAAAAATATCTAACGGGGCAGGTAGGGCGGCTAATGAGTTATTGCTGAAAAGGAAATTTGTCTAAGCCGCCTCGCGAATAATCGCGAATATTCGTATTCGTGACCAATTCTTCGAGCGAGCGCTGCAGAAACTCTATGATTAAGCAGGCATTGGAAGCGAGCTAATTCGTGTAAATTCGCGAGGGGTCAAAGTGTTACCGATGTCCTCATATAGTACAAAAGCTTGACAAAATTTTTGTTGTATGCTATCATGTGATAGTTGTAAGCCGTTTGACAAAATAAAAATAGGAGGTGAAAAATGGCTAAGATTTTAGAAGGAAGTACGTTTTTGGCTGGAAAGAACGGAGTGGTTGTTCTTTTAGACGCGAAAGAACTAAAGACCACTTTGCATGCCCTGATTGAAGGGCATGATAGAGTAGTTCTGGGTTATGGTAATCAATATGGTCCCATGAGTATTGGGGAGTTAAAAGCTTATATTGCTGAACTTCAGAAAGCCAGGAAACGGTTAGAAGGCTAATTTTAGTTCCTTAAAATTAGGGGCTAATTCCAAGTCCCGACAAGTCATTCCAAGTCCTGGCTAAAGTGCCGGGACTTTTTTGTTTCCAAACTCTTTTGGTTTTGATATACCATTTTTCAACATCAATAAACCTTTTTGAGGGATCGGCAATTATTTTTCCTTCAATTCCTTTAATGCTTTCATCAATTAGATAGATAAAAGGGGGACTGTATAAAAATATGGCTGAGCAGTCTTCTAAAACCAATTCCTGAAATTCTTCGTATTTTTGAGTCATAACCGTATTATCAAGACTTTGTCTTGCCTCTTCAAGGAGTTTGTCAGCATTTCTGTTTCCAAATAAGGATAAATTTAACCCAGGGTCTTTTTTTTGGGATGAGTGCCAGAAAGGAAAGGGGTCGGGAATCATTCCCAATATTTCTCCGAATAGGACCGCATCATATTCTCTGGGCTTAATTTTATCCTGTTGGATTTCATAACTTTCCAAAATCTCCAAATTTAGTTTTAAGCCCAATTCTTTCCACTGTTCTTTTAACATAGTTCCAACCAGTTCCACTTCCGGAGTATTTGGCATAGTTAGGGTAATTTCCAGAGGTATTTTTTCTTCTTCTTTTATTGTTTTTTGTCCAATCTTTTTGGTTTTTTCAATAATTTTTTCCCTTAAGCCGTCGCCGTCAGTGTCTTTGAAACCGGATTTTTCCAAAATTTCCTTAGCCAGTTCTTTATTAAAGTCGTATTTCTTTGAGGGCAGGTTAAACCCAAAAATTTCCGGCAGGATAGGGGAAGAAATTATTTTTGCCTGCCCCGACCAAACCTTTCCAATAATTTCTTTTTTATCTGTTCCCAGAATCAGGGCTTGTCTTACATTTTTTTCAGAAAGAATATCCGAGTGGGTTTTATTTAAAAATATTGAAAAATATCTTGGCAGCAAGAATAAATAAGAATTTGGTTTTTTTTCAAATTTCTCTAAGGTTATTGGAGAGAGCGAGCTTAGCCCCCGCACTAAATTTTTATTAAAAGTTAATATCGCCTCCTCCGCATCAAAGAAAAAGAAAAATTTTATTTCTTTAATATAAGGTTTTTCATTATAAAAATAGGGATTTGCTTCAAGAGTATATAAGTTAATAAATCCCAATTCATTTTTTTTAAAACTTTTAAATTTATAAGGTCCGGTGCCAACCGATCCTTTTATATTAAGGTCGGCCAGAGGAAAATTTTTGGGATGAATATTCTCCCATAGGTGTTTCGGCAGAATTCCCAGGGTTAAATTTTCCAGAAAAGGAGCGTAGGAATTTTCTAATATAAAGCGAACTTTAAAAGCATCAATTTTTTCAACCTTTACTCCCTGCCAGTTTATTCTTAAAGGACTTGTGTATTCCGGGTCCTGTAAAATCTTAATAGTAAAGATTACATCCTCTGCTCTCAATTCGGCGCCATCATGCCACCTCACCCCTCTTTTTAAAGAAAATTCATAAATTTTTCCATCTTCTTTGATTTCATAATTTTCAGCCAAATCAGGAACTATTTTGCCCTTTTCGTTGTATTTCATCAGTCCTGAAAAAATAAGCTGAGAAATATCCCGGTCAACATCATTAAAGGGAGCAAGCAGGGGATTAACAAATCTTGGCTGTCCGATTAGAGCTTCGCAGTACTCGCCTCCTTCTTGAGGAACGACTTTGGAGTGTTCTATCCAGTATCCCTGAAGAATTAAACCCAGAGATATAAAAAATAAAGTAAAGAGAGAGCAGAAATATACTTTTTCTTTTAAATTTAGGACTTCCGGGAATCTTTTCCACTGCCAAAATTTAGGCCAAGCTTCCCATCTTTCCGGAAAAGAATCCTTGGTTATAATTTTGAGCTTTTTAAAGGCTCTGTTGATTTTTAAAAACACAAAAAGCCCGAGTTTTTCAACGAATAAGCTTAAAAATCTTTTTAGGTTTTTGAGAAATTTACTGGTGTCCAATTTAATTAAAAGAATAGATTGGCTATCGCTCCGCCAATAAATAAGACAGCTAAAACTATGGTAGAGGTAAAAAGAAGTTTTTCAAAACCTCGTTTTTTGCTATAGACATTACTTTCACCTCCCCCAAAAGCCGAAGAGAGACCGGCTCCGCGCTGTTGAAGCAAAATAGCGGTGATTAAAAGACCGGCAATAATTATTTGAAAAATATTGAAAAAAGAAGTCATACGAATTTATGCGAATTATTTCTTTGTAAAAAATGAAAGAAAAGTGCCAATAACACTGATTAAAATTGTGGCAAGACACAAGGGCAATATTCCCTCAATCTGAATTTCAGGAACAAAATAGGCAGTAAGCCAGAGCAGGAGAGCCGAAATTACAAAACTAAAAAAACCAAAAGTTAACCAAATTAAGGGAAAAGAGATAATTTTTAAAATTGGTTTTAAAAAGAAATTTACTATTCCCAGAATAAATCCGGCCAAAATCAGAATTTTAAGATTGCCCTGAAAACTAAATCCGGAAATTAAGCAGCTTGCAAGATAAATTCCCAAAGAATTACCAATGATTTGAATAAGAAGTCCCATGGAAGTTATATTGGGTTTATCAGAAAAGCGAAGTTAAAATAAGGGAATGAGAATGAAAATTTGACTGCCAAAATATTGAATTTATTCGCGTTTATTCGCAGGCCGCCTCAAGCTTCGAGGTTGGAGCGCTCTTTTTTTAGGCGGCCCTATTCGCAAAAATTCGCGAAAAACTTCGGGAGTTAAGAAAAACTCGCTATGAGTTCATGTATTAATTTAGAATATCACGGAAGAAACTATGAGTCAATCAACGATTTTTTTCTTAGCTTCCGATGGTAGCTGAGTGCAAATCGGTGGGCTTCATCGCGCAGCCTCAAAATTAAATTGAAAATTCCTCTTGGCAAAACTTTAAGTAAAATAGGCTTCTTTCGGTTTTCAATATATAACTCATTCTCTTTTTTTGCTAAACTTACAACTTTTATCTTATTTTTGATTTTTGAGATTTGATTTTTGATTTTGAGCGCAGCGTTAAGCTGTGCGATTCCGCCGTCAATCAGGATTAAATCCGGATGGGGCCATTCCGGATGATTAAATCTCCGAGTTAGAACCTCTTTGAGCATCGCCGTATCATCCGGTTTGCCGGCAATTTCAATTTTAAATTTTCTATATTGGCTTTTATCGGGTTTGCCGTTAATAAAAACAACCATTGAACCGGTAGCTTGTTGGCCCTGAATGTTGGAAACATCATAGGCCTCAATCCGCGAGATTTTATTTTTTGTATCAATAATGTTTTGGAGAATTTTTTGAGCGTGGTGCCAATTTTCTTTTGGGCCAAGCTCCAAAATATTTTCAAAAACTTTATAATGCGATAAAACTTTTTCCAAAGCCATAATTTGGTCTCTAATTTTGGCAGCCTCTTCAAAATTTTGAGATTTTGAAAATTTTCGCATTTCCTTTTTTAAATTAGACAGAACCTGGTTTTTCTTTCCCTGAAGAATCTTTATAATATTTTTTACATTCCCTTGGCACTCATTTTTGATTTTATTAATTTTTAATTTTTGACCTATCCCCAGTCCCGCCAACGGCGGGACGGTGTGGGGCAGGTTTTTGATTTTTATTTGGCAGGGAGCCGGGCACCGTGAAAGTTGGTACCAAAGGCAGGGTCTTCTTGGTATATTTTGACAGCTACGATAAGGAAAAACTTTTCGCAAAATTTTTAGAGTTTCTTTTAGGGCCCTTCCGTCAACAAACGGACCCATATAATTAATTTTCAACCCCGCACCAGCCCTGCCAACGGCGGGGCGGTGCGGGACCAGTCCAGCACCGTGCTTTGCTCTGGTGCTGGGTTTACAATTTTCAATTTTCAATTTTTGGTGGGTGATAAAAATTTGAGGAAATTCTTCCTTAGTTATTCCAACAAAAAAATAATTCTTGTCGTCCCGCCACATTACATTGAATTTTGGCTGATACTTTTTTATAAGATTTGCTTCCAAAATTAAGGCTCCAATTTCCGAATCGGTCTGAATATAGCCAATTTTTCCAGGGAGGGTTAATTGATTCAAAAAAGGTGAGTCTTTAAAATAGTATCGAGAGAAATGATTTCTTACTCTCTCTTTAATATTTACCGCTTTGCCAATATATAAAATTTCTTTATTGTTTTTTCCGCCCTTGGCGGAAAAACAATAAACCCCCGAGCTTGCAGGCAATGAACCGATTTTATTTATATTTAAATATCTAAATTTACTCATATAATAATTTTTATGCGATCGCATCAAATATGTTATTTCTTAATTACTCATGTTTTTAGGAGTTATATTTCCATTTCTTCAATTAAAAATATTTTTACATATTGGTCGATTAAATTCTCCCTAATTACTTTTTCGCTTTCCTTAAAAACATCATAAGGGCAAATCCAAATACTTTTTTGAAGTTTTTGATAACCCAACCATTGAAGAGTCTTTCTAAAAGAGTTTCTGGTGCTTTTTTTCTTTTCGGGAATATCAAAAATAACCATTATCCATTTGCCGTCTTTTCGTTTTTTCTTTTCGGCAAATTTAAATCTCGATTTCAAAGCCTTTTCTTCCCCCTTTTTAGTAAGTAAAATTCCAGTTTTTCCTTCTAAGTTTTTAATTTTGATATAACCTCGACTTTTTAGATAATTAATAAATTGGGCAAATTGTTTCTTTTCCTGCTTTTCGTGATAGTCTCTCCAAAACTCAAACAATAGGGGATTGCAGGCTTCTTGCCAGCTTTTTAATAAAAAAATGCCACCGGGCCCACCGGCAACCTTCCCGGCTTTTTCAAAAAAGTTATATAAATCCCACAAAAATTTATCAGTAATCGGAATTCTCATACTTTATAAAGGTTGTTCAATTAAGAAATATTATTGATTTTTAGATGGTAACATATTTGATGCGATCGCGTCAAATCTGTTACGGGATTAGTGTTGCTGGGTATTTTGTTCAGGCGCTTGGCAGAAAATTTTCAGGGCGATAGATTATTAAAAACTCGTGGTTTTTTTCGCAAGGGGCCCCTTTGCGAAAAAAACCACGAGTTGGAGTTGATATGTTGTTGATGGGTTTAAAATATTTTGTGGTTAAAATGGCAAGGGGTCCCTTGCCATTTTAACCAAGGTGGGTTAGACATTTTAGAGGGATTTTTTAAAATCGGCTGTCAGTTTTGATTTCTGTCAGCCTGTCACCGGGTCGCTATCAGGCTCACAGGATTTACAGAGAAAGATAAATATGTTAATAAAATTATGATGCGTGAAACCAGAGTTAATCTCAAACATTTATTAGAAGACATCAGGGACAGCTATTCTTTGTCTATTGAAGAAGCTATTATTGTTGAATTAGTGGCCAACGCTCTTGATTCCCGAGCCCCTAAAATTGATTTTTTTATAGACCCTGCCGGTGGCCGGTTTACTGTTTGTGATAACGGTCAGGGAATGAAGCGAAATGTAATTAACGATTATCATAATATTGCCGCTACCACCAAAATGCGGGGGAAAGGAATTGGATTTGCGGGAATAGGAGCAAAGCTATCCTTATTAATTGCTAAAACGGTTGTCACTGAAACCAAGGGGGGCATGGTTCTCATTGCACCACCCAATGGTTTTTCATGAATGAGAGCAGAGCTCCCTGGAAGTTTATTCCCAGTCCCGATAAAGTTAAAACCAGCCGGGGGACAGCGGTAACTATTGAGCTTTTGGATTTTCAATCTTCTCTTTTGTCCTCCGAATTTATTTCAAAAGTTATTAGAAAGCATTTCTATCCGCTTCTTCATCCTCAATTTATTAATTCTATCCTTAAATATGTATATAAGAAGGGGGTTGAGTTTTTTGTAAACGGAGAAAAAGTTGAGCTTAAGGATTTTGATTCTCCCGAAATCTCTAAAACCTTTCGGGTAACCATTGGCAAGAAGGGAAAAAGATTAGCCGGATTTGGATATCTTGCCAAATCCAAACAAGAACTTCCGGCAGAGCTTTCGGGAATTGGCATCTCAACTTATGGTAAAGTAATTAAACGGGGATGGGACTGGCTTGGGATTTTGCCAAAATCCACTTTTCAAATATATGGAATGGTTGAAATCCCAGCCCTCTCTGAAATTCTTACTACTAACAAAAACGACTTTCTAAAAGATGCGGCCAGTCTTAAAAAATATTATAGATACAGAAAAGCAATTCAAGAAGCAATTCTTCCTATTTTCACTGAACTGGGAGAGGAAAGGATGTCTTTTGAAACTGACTTAAAAAGATTGCGGCCGCTGGAAAGAGAAATTGAAGAAACCCTTAGACACCTTTTAAAAGATTTTCCAGAACTTACCCCCCTGGTCGGAGTTATTAGAAAAACCACAAAAACAGGGTTCGTTTCTGCAATTGAGACGCCACAGGTAGAAATAATTCAAGAAGGATTAGAAAAAATAGAAGAGGGAGATGAAAAAAAAGAATCTTTAAAAGAGAAAACTGAGAAAATTTCTGAACCCGGAAGAAAAGAAGCGAAGAAGAAAAAAGTCCCGAGGCTTACTATCGGGTTTGAGAAAGATTCTTTCCAGTCCAATTTAGCTCGGATGGTTAAAAATGTTATTTGGATTAATACCTTTCATCCGGCTTACCAGAAAGCTCGAAAAGAGGGCTTGGAAGAATATCATATTCTTTTGTGCGTAGCCTGGGTTCTTTCTAAGTTTATTGAAGAAGCTCGTTCTCCTCAGGATTTTGTGAGTCAGTTTCTTGCTTCCTGGGGTTCCGAAGGCAAAAGCGCGCTGCAGATTTTTAAAAAAACCGAGCAGAAGAGCGCCTGATAGAGCTTAACGGAACAGAAAAAGAGGTAAAAACTGCCATGATTTCAAGCCCCCGTAGAAATAGAAGTTATAGTCGGAGTTGAGCTTTTTAGCCCCTATGTTGTTTCTGTGGATTTTAGAAGGATTTTTCAAAACAATAAATAATTCTGAAATTCCCCTTTAAAAAACAGTAGAGCATTCTGAAAATAGGAATCATCCATGGCAAGTAGGCTTTTTATTTTGGTCTGGATTTTTGCCCGGGTTCTCGGCCGGAAAAGTAAGTACTTACCCATTTGAAGTTTTTATCGTAAATTTAACATTACAAAAGAGATTATTGGGATAAATTTTCAAATCAGTGAGTAGTTAATGAAAAAGCCCTGACTATTTATCAGCCGGGGCTTTTTCATTTAACCAAACCCAATAGCCAAACCTGATAGATTTACTACGGACAAAGATGATGATAAAATAAAAATAATGCCCAGTAATACAACTTCGGATTCTTTCGGCAAGTATTCTGCTTCACTATAAAATTTTATCTGCAATGAAAATGCCGCGATTGAAGCTTTAACTTAAATAAAGCGCCGAAAGAAAAACCACTGGGCAAAATCAAATTAAGATAAACAATCAAATTCGGAATTAAAAGCGACCCCCAAACACCGGCGCTTTATTCCGAAGTTGATATACTGGGAATGCCCAGTAAAATGGAACTAATTTTATACCAAAACAAAATTTTAAGGGAGAAATGCGGGGAGATTAAAGAGTTTGACAGGGATTTGGAGAATACTGCTTCAGAAATGCTTGGAATTATGTATAAAAATAACGGGGTGGGGCTGTCCGCTCCGCAAGTTGGAATTGGGAAGAGATTGATTGCCGTTAATATCGGACAAGCGCCAGTAGTCTTGGCTAATCCAAAAGTTATGGAAAAATCCGGCAAGGAAATAATGGAGGAAGGCTGTTTAAGCTTTCCCGGACTTTTTTTAAAAATAGAAAGGCCGGGCAGGATAAAAGTTAAAGCCCAGAGCATAAAAGGGGAGTCCATTGAATTTGAAACCAAGGGATTGCTTGCGAGGGTCTTGCAGCATGAAATTGACCATCTGGACGGGATTTTATTTATTGACAGAATCGGGTTTTTCAAAAGATGGAAGATAAGAAAAAAATTAAAGGAATTGGCAAAACCCCAGAAAACCTAAAGGCCCTTGTACTTGACAGGGCTTTTTGGTTGGGATAGGATTATAATTTATACCCCCCTATGGGGGGTATATAAAATAAACCATTTTATTTATATGAAAAAACCAACAATAAAAAAACAAATTTTAAATCGTACCAGCTATATTAAGGGGCATTTAGACGGAGTTAAAAGAATGATAAAAGATGATAAGTATTGCATTGATATAATTTTGCAAAATGAAGCGATAATCGCCGCGCTCAAAAGATTAAACAAAATCATTTTGGAAAACCATCTTAATACCTGCGTGACAAAGGCCATTAAAGGCAAGAGCGAGAAGGAAAGAAAAAATAAAATTAAAGAGCTCTTAAAGATTTTTGAAAAATTTTAAAAATTCAAAAAATCAAAAAGATTTTCAAGGTTTTTAAAAATTTTAATAAATAAAAATATGCTTAAAAAAATAAAAATTCAAATTGACGGCATTCACTGCGAAAGCTGCAAGACTCTAATCGAAACCGAGGCAGATGTCTTGGCGGGAGTCAAAAATATTGAAGTTAATTATCAAACTGGCGAATGCCAGATAGAGTTTGATGATCGAAAAATTTCTCAGAATAAAATTTTTGAGACCATTGAAAAACTAAATTATAAAGTCAAAGAAAAATCAACGATTGATAAAAATAGCTCAAAAAGACAAATCCGCAGAAGATTAATCATCGCTGGATTGTTATTAGTTGTGTTCGTCTTGGGTTATTATTTAATTAAACATTTTGGTTTTTTGGAAATTCTTTCTAAATTAAATGAAAAGAACTTAAGCTACGGGTTGATTTTCTTAATAGGTGTTTTGGTAAGTTTTCATTGTGTTGGAATGTGCGGGGGACTGGTGATTACCTATGCGGCTCGACACCATGATGACAATCAAAGCAAAAAGACAGGTTCTTCTTTTCTTCACTTGCAGTATAATGTGGGGCGGATGATTTCTTATACTGTTATTGGCGCTATCCTCGGCGGGTTTGGATCGTTTTTTGGCATAAACCCAACTTTCACGGGAATTATTACTTTGGCGGCAGGAATTTTTATGATTTTGATGGGTTTGTCCCTATTATCTAATTTTAAATGGCTGGAAAAAATTAAACTGCATACCCCAGCTTTTATTGCTCGTTTTCTTTATGGCCAGCGGCATGCCAAAAAACCAAAAGGACCGTTTATTATTGGTTTACTGAATGGTTTTATGCCTTGCGGTCCTTTGCAGGCTATGCAAATTTACGCTTTAGCTTCCGGAAGCATCACAAGGGGTGCTTTGTCAATGGGGATTTATGCCCTGGGAACAATACCTTTAATGTTCGGTTTCGGGAGTTTTATCTCCTTAATAAGCCAAGGGAAAATTAAGCAGGTGATGAAAATTTCTGGCGCTATAGTGATAATCTTGGGTTTATTTATGTTTAATCGCGGACTTATAAATTTTGGCGGTGGTTTCCGGAGTTTTGTCGCAAACAAACAAACAAGTCAAACAGAGCCTTTAATTACAGGAGACGTTAACGAATATCAAGTTGCCAAAATGGATTTGACTTATCAAGGGTATTCTCCCAATGTGCTTTTTGTACAAAAGGGAATTCCCGTCCGCTGGGTTATCAATGTTAAACAAATGTTCGAGTGCACAAATGAAATTCTTATGTCAGAATACAACATTCGAAAAAAATTAAATTATGGTGAAAATATTATTGAGTTTATTCCCCAAAAATTAGGTGAAATTAAATTTTCCTGCGGAATGCAGATGGTTTGGGGGAAATTTATGGTAACAGAAGAAGACGAGCAGTTGAACATTCCCAAGGCAGCATATAAGGAATCGCCTGTTTCGCCCCAGAGTGGAACCGGAGGTTGTGGTTGTGGCTGCTCGGGTCAGAAATAAAATTTATTAAATAACATTATGCAGAAAATTGTTTTGCAAATAAAAGGGATGCACTGCGCAAGTTGCGCCAAAACAATTGAAAAATCTCTCATGAGGCGGGAGGGAGTGATTTTAGCGAGGGTGAATTTTCCTTTGGCAAAAGCGACAATTGAATATGACCCCCAGAAAATTAAACCGAGCGAAATTGTCAAAACAATTAAAAAAGCCGGGTATGATGCCCAAGAATTTTTTAAAAAGGAAGTTGAAGATGAAATTAAAATGGGCTGGCAAAGGTTTTGGCTCGGTCTTTTTCTGACTCTGCCGGTGTTTATCATCGCCACTTTTTTTTATGACACTCGTTTAAATCTTTCGCTTTTTGTTTTAGCGACGCCGGTTCAAATATTTCTTGGCTTTCCCTTTTACCGCGGGGCTTATTTTTCCCTGAAGCAAAAAATGGCCGATATGAATGTTTTGGTGAGTTTGAGCACTTCCGCCGCTTATATTTATTCGCTGGTCGCCACTTTTTTTATTTCCGGTCCGGTTTTTTATGATGCCTCAACCGCTATTTTAACCACCATAAGCTTGGGTCTTTTGTTGGAAAAAATTTCTCAGGGCAAAGTCGGCGAGGCGATTAAAAAGCTGATGAAGCTTGAAGCAAAAAGGGCCAGAGTATTGAATGGCGACCGGGAAATAGAAATTCTTCCAGCCGAAATAAAAAAAGACGATATAGTGGTTGTCAGGCCCGGCGAAAAAATTCCGGCTGATGGGATTATCATTGACGGCAGCTCAACTATTGATGAATCAATGATTACCGGTGAATCTTTGCCAATTGATAAAAAGATAGGGAATACGGTTTTTGGCGCGACTATTAATAAATTTGGTTTTTTAAAATTCCGAGCGACAAAAATTGGCGAAGAGACTACCCTCGCCCAAATTATCAAGTTAGTTGAAGAAGCTCAGGGCTCCAGGGCTCCAATTCAGCGGATAGCCGATAAAATAGTAGCTTGGTTTGTGCCGGTTGTTATCGTTGTCGCAATTCTGGCCTTTGTTGTCTGGTATTGGTTTTTTGGCAAAGATTTTTTATTTTCGTTGACTGCCATGGTTTCTGTTTTGGTAATTGCTTGCCCTTGCGCTTTGGGAATCGCCACGCCGACTGCCATTATGGTTGGGACGGGTAAGGGAGCGGCAAACGGAATTTTAATCAGGGGGGGCCAATATTTGGAAAAAGCTCGGGAATTAACGACTATTGTTTTTGACAAAACCGGAACTTTGACAAAAGGAGAACCGGAAGTAATCAATATCAGGGGCGACGTTTTGCAAATCGCCGCGAGTCTGGCAAATCATACTACTCATCCCTTGGATGTGGCGATTGTTCAGGAGGCCAAAAAACAAAAACTTGCTTTATTGAGAGTGGAAAATTTTGAAACGATTCCCGGCAAGGGGATTCGAGGAAAAATTAATAGTGAGGAAATTTTGCTTGGAAACCGAAAATTGATTAAGGGCGATTCGGACAAAGAGTTTGAAGATGACGGTAAGACGATGGTTCTTGTTTCGGTGAATGGCAAAACAAAAGGAGCGATTGCTATCGCCGATTCTTTAAAAGAAAATTCAAAGGAGGCAGTCAGGGAATTAAAAAAAACGGGGCTGGAGATAATAATGATAACCGGCGACAACCAAAAAACCGCGGAAGCTATTGGAAAAGAGTTGGGAATTGAAAAAATCTTAGCCGAAGTTTTGCCCCAGGATAAAGAAAAAGAAATTGAAAAATTGCAAAGAGAGAGAAAAGTGGTTGGCGCGGTTGGCGATGGAATAAATGACGCGCCGATGCTGGCCCGTGCCGATATCGGTATTGCTATGGGTGCTGGAACAGATGTTGCCAAAGAAACCGGCGGCATTATTCTTGTCAAAAACGATATTTTGGATGTTGTCAGGGCGATTAAACTTTCGCAGAAAACCTTCTCAAAAATCAAACAAAACATTTTTTTAGCTTTTATTTATAATATTCTGGCGATTCCCATTGCCGCCGGACTTTTTTACCATTGGCTTGGTTTTTTGCTTCGTCCCGAAGTGGCGGCGCTCGCCATGATTCTGTCCGATATTTCGGTTATCGGAAATTCCTTGCTTTTGAAAAGATTTAGATTAAAATAAAAATTAATGACAAAAAAGCTTTTTGGCTATTAATTTTAACCATTTTTTTAAGCCTTTTTGGCGTAGCTGATTTTTGTTTGGCGCAACAAGGTGGGGCCATGGTTAACGAAAGCATTATTTCCAAGCCATCGGAAGAAATCAACTTTTTTTAGAGTGCTATTTGTCCTCACTGCAAGAAAGAGAAAGAATTTTTGAAAGATGATTTGAAAGTAAAGTATCCGCAGATTGTAGTGAAAGAATGTGAGGTTTTTTACAATTCCGACAATAAAAAAATATTAAATGAGTTTTATGAGAAATATCAAGTGCCGGAAAAGGACAGAGGTTGGGTGCCGATAACTTTTACTGAAAAGAAATATTTTATTGGATTTAATGCGCAAGTCGCCAATGAGCTTGATGCCTGTGTAAAAGAATGTTTAGGTAGCGAATCGATAACAGCTCCCCAAAAAATTAAAATTCCGCTTATCGGCGAAGTCAATATTTCAAAAGTTTCCTTGCCGGTTTTGACAATTTTACTTGGGGCCATTGACGGTTTCAATCCCTGCGCGATGTGGGTTTTGTTGTTTTTGATTGCTCTTTTGCTCAATACCCGCTCCAGAAAAAAGATGCCAAAAATGTGGAACTTGCGTTAGAACCTGTAAAGAAAACGCGATTTTCCAGGCGCCGGGAAAATACCCGATTTTTATCAGTGACTTTTGTTCCGGCTGCGGAGCTTGCTGGACTGTCTGTCCCAATAAGGCAATTAAACCAAAAGGAGAAGAAATCGGACAAGTTTACCTAAATGAAATCCGAAATCCGAAATCCGAAATTCCAAACAAATCTCAAATTCCAAATCCCAAATTTCAAACCTTTTGGCTTGTTACTGGCATAGCAAAAGCAGGTTTAGAGGAAACTGGACCTGTGGTGACTAAAGTCAAAGAATTTGCTCTAAATTTGGCAAAAAGGTTCAAGGCCGATTATATTTTATTTGATACGGCAGCCGGCACCCACTGCCCGGTGATTTCCGCTTTAATGGATTGCGATTTGGCTTATGCGGTAACCGAACCGACTCCAATGGGAGCTTACGATTTAAATTTAATCTTAAATTTGTGCAAAAAACTGAAAGTTAAGACAAAAATAATTTTGAATCAGGCGGATTTGGGAGATAAAAGAAAAGTTGAAAAAACTGCCAGAAGTTTTAAAATGAAAGTAGAAAAAGAAATTCCCTATTCTAAAGAGATAGTCCAAGCTTATTCAAAAGGCCAACTACTAAGCACTTTGCTTAAATACACGAATTAATACAAATGTTTTATACAAATGTTATACAAATATATTTGTAATAATTTATATAGGTAATTTGTAACAAATTAGTGTAAATAGAATAAAGATAGTGCGTAATAAGAAATTAGCCCAAAATTTGAGAAATTTCAGGAGATTTCCCGAATAAAATTTCCGAAATATACCCCCAAAATTGGCAAAATCTTATTACGCATTAACTTGAATAAATGAATTTAAGTCATATCTATCCTCCCAGATCTGCTTGGACCCATAAAGGAGAGCATGGGCATGTTTTGATTTTAGCGGGCTCCAAAAGATATTCTGGCTCCCCAGTATTTAATGCTATTTCTGCCCTAAGAGCAGGAGCAGATTTAATTCATTGTGTAGGACCAGAAAGAGCTATGAATATTGCTGCTGGTTTTCTGCCAGATATAATTACGGTCCCCTTGCCCGGAGATATTTTAAGGCCAAAACATATTGCCTTTATTTTAAAATTGGCTTCTAAATTTGATTCTATTATTTTAGGTAGTGGGTTGGGAAGAGCTTCAGAGACCTTTAAAGCTATCCAGGAAATTGTGGCTAAAATAGACTTGCCTATGGCGATTGATGCAGATGGAATCAGGGCTTTGGCACCAAAGAAAGAAATAATTAAAGGGAAAAACATAGTTCTGACTCCTCATTTAGTAGAATTTGAAATTTTGACTGGTCAGAAGGTAAAGTCAGAAGTAGAAGACCGAAAAGAAAAGGTCAAAAAATGGGCAGAAAATTTAGGATGCACTATCTTGCTTAAAGGGCATATTGATGTAATTTCAGATGGCAAAGAAGTAGCTGTAGAGAAGGCCGGCTCTCCTTATATGACTGCTGGGGGAATGGGCGATACTTTAACAGGAATTTTAGGGGCAATTTTAGCCAGAAAAGTCAATCCTTGGGAAGCTGCTCAAGCTGCAGCTTTTATTAATGGCAAAGCAGGAGAATTAGCAGCTAAAAAATATGGAGAAGGTGTTTTAGCTTCTGATATTTTTGATTTTATCCCCGAAGTTATAAAGAAATACACCTGAATTATGGAGGGCCGGAAAAAAGACATGTTCACTAAAAATACCCCTCTGGCTGAGATTTTGAAATTTTCCCAGGCAGAAAAAATTTTAGCAAAATACAATTTGCCTTGTTTAGGTTGCCCTTTAGCCAAATTTGAATTGGAAAACCTAAAACTTGGCCAAGTCTGCCAGATGTATGACATTGACTTAGAAAATTTATTAAAGGAACTAAATTTTTCAATTAAATAAAAAAAATTATGACTCTGGTAGTTAAAAATTTAAAAGTCAGGGCCAATGATAAAAAAATCTTAAAAGGAGTTAGTTTAGAAATAAAATCTGGGCAGGTTCAGGCCATGTTGGGACTTAATGGGTCAAAAATATGATGGTATTGCATACTTTATCTCTCAAATCCCTGCCATACGTTTTCTTTAGAAAGAACCATCTCTTACTGTTAATAATGCCATGAAACTTTATAGATATTTTTTTATCAGAACAATAAAGATAGTGCGTAATAATTTTCGCGTGGTTTCGCGTAGGCGGCTTCGCCGAACTTTATATTGCCACAAACCTTTGCAGCCGCCTTGTTTCGCGTCGGTTTCGCGTTGAAACGCTGCAATTATTTATTACGCATCAGGTTTAATGAAGAGAAAGATTTTTCCAGTACTGATTTTTCTTTTCTTTTTTGGTTTTTTTTCTTCTATATTTGCTCAAGGGGATTTTGAGATTAATTTTTTTTATAGAGAAGGATGCTCTTATTGCAAAAAAGAAATTAAATTTTTGGAAGAAATTAAGGAAAAATATCCCGAAATAAAAATAAATTATTACGAAATATATCACAATCCCGAAAACCAGAAACTTTTTCAGGAGTTTGCCAAAAAATACGAACTTAAGCATTTCGGCGTTCCGATTCTTTTTATTGGCGATAGACATTTTTTGGGATATGAAAGCGATGAGACAACCGGAAAGGCAATAGAAAGTTGTCTTAAAGAATATTGCGGCATAGGAGCGTCCGATGAAAAAATAATTAACATTTCGATTTTTAAAGAGGTTAATCTTTCAAAATTTTCTCTTCCCGTTTTGACGATAGTTCTTGGAGCTGTTGATGGTTTCAATCCCTGCGCAATGTGGGTTTTGCTTTTTTTGATAGCTCTTTTGCTAAACACCCGTTCCAGAAAAAAAATGTTTCAGGTCGGGGGAATATTCGTTCTGGCCTCGGGCATAATCTATTTTATTTTTATGACAGCCTGGCTCAATTTGTTTTTGGCTGTTGGTTATCTTGTGATTACCCGTTTAATTATAGGATTTTTGGCTCTGGGAATAGGAATTTGGAGAATTAGAGATTTTTTTATCTACAAGCCTGGCGTTTGCAAAGTGGCGGGCCCTGGCGCAAAATGGCATGAAAGAATGGTGCAAAAAGTTCAGGAGGTGGTAAAACCATCTGCCCTGCCCGTAACCATTTTGGGCGTGATTGCTCTGGCTTTCGGAGTGAATTTGATTGAACTTTTTTGTTCAGCCGGCCTGCCCGCGGTTTATACCAATATTTTGAGTTTGAGCAATTTGAGCGCCCCAGTTTATTATTTTTACCTTTTTCTTTACACTTTTGTTTTTATGCTGGATGATATGATAATTTTTTCGCTGGCCATAATTACTTTAAGCAAAGTCGGATTTACCGAAAAATACAGCAAATGGACGGCTCTTTTTGGGGGAGTTTTAATTGCCGTTCTTGGAATAATTTTGATTTTCAGGCCCGAGCTTTTAATGTTTGGCTGATATTATGGTATAATTAAAATATAAAGAGCTCATAGCGAGTTTTTCTTAACTCCCGAAGTTTTTCGCGAATTTTTGCGAATAGGGCCGCCTAAAAAAAGAGCGCTCCAACCTCGAAGTTTGAGGCGGCCTGCGAATAAACGCGAATAAATTCAATATTTTGGCAGTCAAATTTTCATTCCCGTTCCCTTATTTTAACTTCGCTTTTCTGATAAACCCAATATAACTTCAAGGATGGCTTTAATTATAGAAAAAACACAAATAAATAATTTTTTGGAAGACCTCAAAAGAAAGTTTGAGGTTTTTGATATTCGGAAAGATACTTTGCCTCCCAAACAATATTTTTTTCCGCCAAAAGAGGAAATATTCAGCTACAATAAAAAAACCAAGCGCGTTTCTGTTCCAAAACCCAAGAAGAAAGCGCTTCTTTTCGGATTAAACTTGGATGACCTTGAGGCAATGACCCAGCTGGACGAAGTTATGAGAAAGCCCAAAACAGATAATTTTTATTTCCAAAGGAAAAATCGAACTTTGCGCATTGGCCTGACGGATGTATCGATAAAGAGCGCTCCTCCGGGCGGAGATTTGATTTTTGAGAAGATTAATTCCAGGGAGTATCAGGTTTTGGTTTGGACGCCTCAAGGAAAAAAAATAGCAAGACAATATAATAAATTTTTCAAAAAAACTTGCATTGAGCGAAGTCGAAGTGTCAAAAACCCCAAGATTAAAAATTATCCCGACGAGTCCCGGCCGATGAAAAAGTTGAAAGAATTGCTTTTGGATTCCGAATTTCTGGCCGATGCCATTTCCTGGTCTTGGAAAAATGATTCCAAAATTTGGGACGAACTCGCGGAAATTTGTTTGGGTTGCGGGATTTGCTCTTATGTCTGCCCGCTTTGCTATTGTTTTTCTACTGAAGATAGAGCGAAAATTGACGGCAAAGAATGTGTCAGATACCGCCAGTGGGATGCCTGCACTTTGCCGGAATTTTCAAAAATATCAGGCGGTCATAATTTCCACAAAACCCTAAAGGAAAGATATTATAACTGGTTCCATCACAAGTTTGTGAGAGGATATAAAGAATACGGCAAGTCATTGTGCGTGGCTTGCGGCCGCTGCCAAAAATATTGCCCGGCGGGAATCAATATTGAAACCTGGATTGTAAAGATAATTAAAGATTACGAAAAACATTTGCTTACTCCAAGGAGTTAAAAAAGTAGATGAACCCCCACACCATAACGAGCCTTGCGCCTTACGCAATAAATTTATATTCTATTTGATGTGGGGGAGACAAACAAATGAGTGAAAGTTTCAGGGCAGAATTAACTTTTATCCTGAAATATAAGCTCGCCTCCACACCAGAAGTTAAATTCTGATGTGGGAAGAGTTTTATACAAATTAAGTCCAAACTATGTTTTTACGCCAAAGGTTAAAGTTTTTAAACTTTGGTGTGGGGGCTCGTTTGGTGTGGGGGTGAAAAATATTTACTTACCCCAAAAAGTTAAAATTGCAAAAATAAAAAAGCTTTCTTATGATGTCAAACTTTTCAGGTTTAAAAAACCCCGGGGCGTTTTTCCCGTAAACAAAAATAAATTAGCTTTTATTCCCGGTCAGTTTGTCCTTGCGGGACTTTGGGGATACGGTGAGGCGCCATTTGGCATCGCTTCCTCGCCTTATGAAAATTCTTTTATTGATATTGTTGTCAGAAATACCGGCGGCAGGGTAACGAGCGCCTTGCACAATCTCAAAAAGGGAGCAGAGATTACTTTGCGCGGACCTTATGGCAACGGTTTTCCCCTGTCTTTCTTGGAGGGCAAGGATGTAATTATGATAAGCGGAGGATGCGGTATTCCGCCCATTGCCAGTTTGACAGAATATATTATAAAAAACAGAAAAAAATTCGGAAACGTTTACTTGCTTTATGGCGTCCGCACCCCAAAAGATATTTTGATTAAAGGAAAAATGAAGGAATGGGAGAAATACATCAGGATAATTTTAACCATTGATAAACCATATCCGGGTTGGAAAGGATGTACGGGTTTTGTTTGCAATTTAATCCAGCCGGCAATAAAAGTCAGTCCGGGAAATGCGGTGGCTGCGATGTGCGGGCCAGGTCCAATGACAGATGCGACAGAGAAAGTTCTGAGGCCGCTCGGTATTGCCGATAGAAGAATATTTGTTAGTGAAGAAAGAAGAATGCAATGCGGCGTTGGAAAATGCCAGCATTGCACAACCGGAGAAAAATATGTTTGTTTGGACGGCCCGGTATTTAATTACGATGAAATTGATAAAAATTGGGACTAATTTAGCAAAATCGCAAATAGCAAATAGCAAATCGTAAATTGTTGCTATAAGCGATTTGCGATAAGCGATTTGCAAGTTATGCCAAAGCCGAAGGTAGCAATATACGAATTTACCGACTGTGAAGGATGCGAAGTGGAACTTATTTCTCTAAGAGAAAAGTTTTTGGCTATAGAAAAACGTCTTGATATTATTGATTGGAGATTGGGTCAGGAAAGAAAAGAAAAAGGGCCGTTTTTTGCCACAATTGTTGAAGGAACTCCGGTGAGCAAAGAAGAAATTGACACCCTTAAATATTTAAGAGAAAATTCAAAATACATTATTGCTTTGGGCGCCTGCGCTTCATTGGCCGGAATTCCGGGCATTGTAAAAAAAGAGGAAAGAAAAAAATGGTACAGAATCATTTACGGGAAAAAATACAAGCCCCGGGGAATTGATGCTCTTCCTTTGCAGGCTTTCGTGAATGTTGATTTTTTTATTCCCGGTTGTCCGGTTAGTCCCGATGAGGTTTTAAGAATAATTGAAGAATTGCTGGCCGGAAGAAAGCCGGAAAAAAGAGGATATTCGGTTTGTTTTGAGTGCAAACTTGCCGGAAATGACTGCCGTTTGATAAATAAAAAGCCCTGCCTTGGGCCGATTACCCAGGGAGGGTGCGGCGCTGTTTGTATCAGCGGAGGTTCGGCATGCTACGGCTGTTTTGGTTTTTTGGAGGAGCCGAATATAAAAGGACTTTTGGAACTTCTTGGCAAATTTGCCGGTCCAGAAGAAATTGAACGGCTCTTTTCCATGTTTTTGAGGCAAACCCCGGAATATCAAAAACAAATTAAACACAGATTAAGAACGAATTAGACACAAAAAACACAAATTATAACCTGTGTTATCTGTGTAAAATTTGTAATAAATCTGTGTTGAATCTGTGGTAACCAACAAATTTATCGCAAAAATTGAAGGGCACGGAGAGCTTTTAGTTGATTGGAAGAAAAATAAAGTGAAACTTAAAATTCTTGAGGGAGAACGGCTTTTTGAAGGAATGCTTGTCGGAAGAACTTGTGAGGAGGCTCATTGGATTACTCCGAGAATCTGCGGCGTCTGCCCGGTAGCCCATCATATTGCTTCTGTAAAAGCCGGGGAAGCGTCCCTGAATATTGTTCCAAATAAAACAACCTTGCTTTTGAGAGATTTAATGACCTGCGGTCAGCATATTCAGAGCCATTTCTTGCACCTTTTCTTTTTGGCTCTGCCCGATTATGTCGGCATTGACAGGGGGACGGAACTTGCAAAAAAAGATCCCGTTTCTTTCAAAAGAGCCATAGCTCTCAAGGAGATTTCCGATGCGATAGTGTTTTTGGTCGGCGGACGCAACGTCCATCCGATGACGACAACCGTCGGCGGCTTTCACAAAATTCCTATAAAGGAATCTTTGAAAAAGTTGCTTCAAAAACTGGAAAAAACAGAAGAGGCTGCCCAAAAAACCGTTGAATTTTTCTCTGGCCTTGAATATCCCGAACTGAAGGTTGATTTGGACCTCATTGCTCAAGCGCCGAGGGGAACAAAACTTCCAACTGGTGAAGAGTCCAATGAAGATTGTATTATTACCGTTGCCTCAAACAAAGTCAGGGAAGGAAAATTTAAAAAATCTCCAGTTAGGTTTTACAAGCGCGATTTTGAGGAAGAGGTTAAGGATTATTCCACCGCCAAATTCGCCAGATACAAAAAGCGGGAGGTTCTGACGGGCTCTCTTGCCAGATTAGCGGCATTCGAGAAAGATTACAGGAAATTCGTAAAACCCAAATTCATAGAGCAGATTGATTTTGAAAATCCTTTCCACAATAACTTTGCCCAGGCAATAGAAATCCTTTATTTCCACAAAAAAGCCCAAAACATTGTCAATCAATTATTGAAAGGAAGGCTCGATCCGACAATAATAAAGCCGAAAGCAAATCCTCCGCTAAAAGGAATTGGAACTGTTGAGGCGCCTCGCGGCGGACTTTACCATGAAATTCATTTGGAAAACAAAAAAGGACTAAAGCCGGGAAAAAATAGCCTTATTGTTTATGCAAATATCATCACCCCGACTGTCCAGAATTTAACCTCAATCGAAAAGAGCGCCGAAACTTTTCTTTCACAAAAAAAACATCGTTCGCAAAAACAAGCCGAACGAATGATAAAAATGATAGTCAGGGCTTACGACCCCTGCATTACCTGTTCCGTCCATTAGATAGCCCTAAGTTGTAAATAATTCAAGAAGATTTTACACGAATTTACACGAATATGGCGGCTGTCAAGCAATTGCTTTTTCCGGCAAAAGTTAAGCCGCCTCGCGAATTTACACGAATTTGATTTAAGTAGAATATGTGTTTAGCCGTACCAAGCAAAGTAACAAAAATTAAAGGCGATTGGGCTTGGGTCCAGTCGCAAAATCCCCTTAACCCAAAAGATGTTCACAAGCGCCGGGTAAATTTGAATTTGGTCAAAAATATAAAAATCGGCGACTATCTCATAGTTCATGAGAATCTAGCTTTAAACAAAGTTGCCAAAACGGACGCTAAACGCATTTTGAAAATCGTTGAAAAAAGTAAAGGAATTTGTTAGCAAAGACGAGCTGAAAAGCGAAGTCTTTGCGTTACAAAGTCCTTTAGCCCAGTGAGATAACTTCGTATCTCACGGGCTACCCCGTGGGATGCAAAGCTATCCCTCTGGGGTACCCCATTAGATGCCCCATTAGATAAAAATTATCAACTGCTTGAAATAATAGATTTTGATTGTGAATTGAAAGAAAAAGACGAATAGGGATAGTTTCTATCTAACGGGGCTATCTAACGGGGTGCTCAATTTTGCAGCCAATCGAGCTTCGCCTCTCGGCCGAGCTTGAGGCTCGCTCTCTTGGGCAAAATTGGCATGAAAAACAAAGGGTACATTTTAGTTTTTTTAACGGCCCTTATTTCGGGTTTTTCAATATTTATAAATAAATTCGGAGTTTCTCTGGCAAACCCTTATATTTTTACCGGACTCAAAAATATTATTGTTGCTGTATTTTTGAGCTGCCTTTTGATTTTATTGAAAGACTTTAAAATTCTTAAGAGACTTGCAAAAAAAGACTGGTTTTTGTTAATTACAATTGGTTTAATTGGCGGTTCTGTTCCATTTTTACTCTTTTTTAAGGGACTTTCCCTGACCACAGCCGCCCAGGGTTCTTTTTTGCACAAAACAATGTTTTTGTATGTGGCTGTGCTGGCCGCTGTTTTTTTGAAAGAAAAAATTAGCAGGGAATTTTTAATCGGGGCTTTGTTTTTGCTGTCCAGTTCGGCCTTAATTTTAAAAACCGTTCCCCATTCTTTCGGTAAGGGGGATTTATACATTGTTTTGGCTGCTCTTCTTTGGGCCGGAGAAAATGTTTTGTCAAAATACACTTTGAGAAAGCTTTCCGGAAGAGTGGTCGCCTGGGGTAGAATGTTTTTTGGCTCGCTTTTTATTTTATTATTCCTTTTAATGACAAGCCAAATCTCTTTGCTTGGCGCTTTGACGCCAAATCAGATGGTTTGGGTTCTAATTACTTCCCTATTGCTTTTTGGCTATGTGATTACCTGGTATAGCGGATTAAAATCTGTTCCAGTTTCCAAAGCTACCTGCATTTTGCTTTTGGGCTCGCCAATTACCACCTTGTTTTCTTTCGCGTTTTTAAATTCAACGGTTGTTTCCGCTGAAATTTTTGGCGTTTCCCTTACATTACTGGGATTAATTTTAGTTTTGGGAGGTGAATATGTCTCAAGAAAAGTTCAAAAATATGTCAGGATATAAGTTAGCTCTTATTTACGGATATACGCCCAATCTTTTGGGGCTTTGCGGTCCCCGGAAAAAGTCAGAGAAAAAAATAATTTCTGATTTTATTTTGGGAAAGAAAATTCCCAAAAAGAAAATTGAAAAAATAATCAGGGATTTCAGGGCGGCCTATCCCTATTTTCAGCTCATTTCCAAATCAAATAACATTAAAAATCCCCTGAACAATAAAGCAGTCATGGCCTATTGGCTCGGAAACGAATATCTGGAAAAAGTAAGAGAAAAAGATTTTAAAGAATTTGCAAAAAAAACTTTTTCTCTTAAAAAATTTCCCAGAGGTTCCGTGCCTCATCATAGTTTTCATGTATTAAATATCGGAAGAATAGGCGGAAAGCTAAACGAGAATTTATTGGATGTTTGTTTGGTAAAATGGGGCAAAGTGCGGCAAATCGCAAATGGCAAATCGCAAAAAGTGAAAGTTTTGGTTTCGGGTTACGAACCGCTGGAAAAGAAAAACGGAAAGTTTTATTTGGGAAAGCCGACTGAAAAAGAGGTTGTTTGGAACAAATTGCTGGCGCCAGAATTAAAAGTAGGGGATTGGGTTTCTATTCATTGGGAAAATGTAATGGAAAAATTGACCAGGAAAGATTTGGAAAACCTTAAAAAATATACCGAAATAAATTTACGAGCTTATTCAAAATAAAATTTTGTTTTCAGGTATCCACCTGCGTAAGATGAGATACATCTGTGACACCCATTGAATGGGCGATAAAATACAAGCAACTGTCACAAATGTACTCATCTCGTACATGGTATTGACAGATATTACTGCTTGTGGTATCTCTAAAAAGAAAAAAGAACATTAACAAATAATCTTTTGAGTTTTAAACCAGGTAGGAGGTAAAAAGAAATGGCAGAATACATTGAACTCAAAGTGGCAGAAGCGGAAACTAAGGATGTTGGAAGAGGATTTGCCAGGCTTGATCCAAAAGATATGGAAATTATTGAGGTAAGAGTAGGCGATATTGTTGAAGTTAGAGGCGAAAGGGCGACTGTGGCTCAAGTGATGATAGCTTATCCAGAAAGTCGAGGCAAGAAAGTTATCCAAATTGATGGATATACCCGAGAAAATGCTCAAAGCGGTATTGATGAAAAAGTAAAAATTAAAAAAATTGTCCATAAAGTAGCTGAAAAACTTACTTTAGATTCCTTAACCCCAACTCAGCTTACTCCAAGGGATGTAGTCCGACTAATAGAGGGAATATCCTTGGTGAAAGGAGATAAAGTAAGGGTAACCTTTCCCGCTGCTCCCTATCAGGATTTTATAGTGCTTGATGCCTCGCCAGAAGGAGCTTTGATTGTAGACGTCAATATTACCAAGATAAATTTAAAGGGAAAAGAAACCAGAGAACCGGGTAAGGTCACCTACGAAGACATCGGAGGGTTAGACCAAGAAATACAAAAAGTCCGGGAAATGATTGAACTTCCTTTGAAGTTTCCCCAAGTTTTTGAAAGATTGGGAATTGAACCACCCAAGGGTGTTCTTCTTTACGGCCCTCCGGGCACCGGAAAAACCCTGCTGGCTCGAGCCATAGCTAGCGAATCGGGGTGCAACTTTTTTTCTGTTTCCGGACCGGAGATTTTCCATAAATATGTAGGACAAAGTGCTGAACATCTAAGGGCAATATTCCAACAAGCCCAGGCTAATCCTCCGGCCATTCTTTTTGTTGACGAGGTAGATGCTATGGCGCCCAAGAGAGAAAATCTTGATGTTGGAGGAGCAGCTTCCGAACAATATAAAGGGGTTGTCAACCAATTGGCAGCACTATTGGACGGACTCGAAGGAAGAGGGAAAATTATTATTATTGGCGCTACCAATCTTCCCGATTCGTTAGATCCGGCTTTGCGCAGGCCGGGAAGATTTGATAGAGAAATTGCTATTGGTATTCCCAATAAAAAGGGAAGGTTGGAAATTTTAGAAATTCATAGCCGGGGTATGCCCTTAGCTCAAGATATAAATCTTGAAAAAATAGCCGAGATTACTCACGGATTTGTAGGGGCAGATTTAGCTGCCCTGTGTCGGGAAGCGGCAATGAAGGCATTAAGAACGATTATCCCCGATATTGACTTTGAACTGGGAGAGATTCCTTATGATAAATTAATGAGTTTAGAGGTAACCCGGAAACACTTTATGCAAGCTCGCAATGAAGTTGAGCCCTCAGCTCTTCGGGAAGTACTCATTGAAACTCCCGATGTCGGATGGGAAGATGTCGGAGGATTAGATGAGGTAAAACAGACTCTTATTGAGACCATCGAATGGCCCTTAAAATATCCCAAAGTATTTGAACACGCAAAAACTCCGCCCCCTAAGGGAATTTTACTTTATGGTACTCCGGGAACTGGCAAAACATTAGTGGCAAAGGCAGTAGCTAAAGAATCCGGAGTTAATTTTATCTCTATTAAGGGGCCAGCCCTAATGTCCAAGTGGGTGGGAGAAAGCGAAAAAGGCATTCGAGAACATTTTAAGAAAGCCAGACAGGGAGCCCCCTGTATTATTTTCTTTGACGAGATTGATGCTGTTGCTCCTCGCAGGTCTGGCACGGACTCTACTGGTGTTAGCCAAAGAACCGTTTCCCAACTTCTTACTGAGTTAGATGGAATGGAACCCTTACGAGGAGTAGTGGCGCTATTTGCCACCAATAGACGGGATATTATAGATGAAGCTTTACTTCGGCCAGGTAGAATCGATCGCGAGCTAAAACTTCCTGTTCCCGACCAAGCTGCCAGGAGAAAAATCTTTGAAATTCATACAAAAGGAAAACCTTTGGCTAAAGACATTGATTTTGAAAAATTAGTAGCTCAAATGGAGGGGAAGACAGGGGCCGATATCGCTTCTTTGTGCCAAACAGCCGCAATGTTGGCTATCCGAGAATTTGTCCAGCAAGCCGAAGAAGAAAAAAAACAAAACCCGGATTTTTTTATTGAAATGAGACATTTTAACCAAGCTCTTGGAATTGAAGGGATTGAGGAAGAAAGCGCCAAAGAATTTGAGAAAGAATTAAAAGATTTCTAAAACCACAAAAGCCGAGTGAATCTTGCTCGGCTTTTTAATTTGACTAACGGGCTTGACTTTTTAAGACAAACAGCTATAATAATCTGAAATGTTCATTAACAAATAGACTAAATAAACACCGGAAAGGGGGCAGGAGTGAGAACACTGTATTATGTGCCGATTATGCACACTCCAGAGGAATTGGGCTCTTTAGCAGAACCCCTTATGGAAATTGAAAAACAAGTTCACGGGCCTCGGGCAGAAAAAATTTATAGAGAGAAGGTTAATCAGGTTTGGGCAGAAGTTACTAGGCAGCTTAAGAAAAGTAAGTTAAATACTCCAGAAAAATGCAAAAGATTGCATATTTATATGGATGGTTTAACGGCCCAGTTTTATTGCTGCAAAACTTGCCTTGAGAAAACCGGCAAAACTTACTATATGGACGAGATAGAACCCGATAAAATCCGATGTCCGGTTTGTGGAAGGATTACTGAAGCTCCCGTTAGAGAATCGTTATTGAAACTGGTCCAGAGCTTAATTGAACAGAGATTGCCTCAATGTCTGATTGCTCAAAAGTTATTAGAAAAAGGAGCGACTATCCACGGTACAGAATCTCGAGAATTGCTTTTAGAGGAACACAATATGTGGCAGGGGGCAGCAAAAGGAATAAACCCTGACCCCAAAAGGGAGACAGAGTTGCTTAAGGAAAGAGACGAATTTATTGCAAAGATTATCAATGAAACCTTGCCCAAAGATGGAATTGGCATCCTTTTTATAGGAACAGCTCATAAAACCGTGAATGAACTTAAAAAATTTCCCGACATCAAAGTAATTTATTTATAGGGGGTGATTAAAATGCCAAATGGTATTCCTCGAGGCGGAGGCCGTAAATATTGTAAGGCGTGTTTTGAAAATACAGGCAAAATATTTTGGATGGATGATTTAGGTAATAGAATAAAATGTCCCAATTGTGGAAGAGAAGTTCAAATAAGCGGGGGTAGAACTTCAAGTCGTCCTCTAAGGAGCGCGGATCCAACAAGATTCAGAACGGGAGGGGTTGGAATTGGAAGCGCTCGAAGGGACAGAAACCTTGACACTTGGGAAACTCCGGTGAGAAGACAGGGGAGGAGAGCTCTTCGTCAAACGGTTGGTAGATTTCCTAAAAAGCCCGATTTTGATGTTTTTCATAGCGAGAATTGCTACCAGATTATCATTAATCTTCCTTATCATAGAGACTTGGAAGATGTCAGATGTGAAGTAATCGGTAGCGCATTAGTTGTGGAAAGCTTAATAGATGGTTTTGATTTTATTCAAAAGTTTTCACTACCCGAGGATGTGATATTTTCTAGTCTTCAAACTAATTTTAAAAACGGTATTCTTAATATTCGCTTTGAGAAAAAATAGATGATTTTTTAAAAAGGGATGCTGATATAATTAAAAAACGCTTTTTAAAAATTCAGGGAGCGGGGAAATGAAAATTGCTATTGGAATTGCAACGGACAGAGTTAAGGATGCCTATTGCTATATAAAGCAGGGAAACTCAAATAAATTGGTTTCAACGAAAGCGGCTCAATGTAGCCGTTTTTTTGTTTGCAAAAATTGTGATAAAGTTTAGTAAACTCCTACGAAATTACGAATTAGTTACGAATATACGAATAATCTATTCGTATCATAATAAACTTGTTTAAATTCGTATTGATTCGTAGGAACATGCAAAGCATGCGAAAGATTTGCAAACATTATCCCAATTGTCCGATGAAGAGATTTTGGCTTCAGGGAAAACTGGATAAAGAATGGATTAAAAATTATTGCTGGAATGAGCATAAAAATTGCAAAAGATACGAAGCGGAAGAAAAAGGAATTCCCCATCCCGATAATATGCTTCCCGACGGGACAATTAATAAAAAATTATGATTGAGCTAACTTCTTTAATTTCGGTTTTTGTTTTCTTGGATTCTTAAAGCTTTCCCATATTCATTTGAGCAGTCTTTTGAAATAAAAAAAGTGAAAGATTTTATTTACCAGTAAATCATCAATAAAGATTTAAAATAAATACCATTGCTACATAGCAATGGTATTTATTTTAAATCTAAAATAGTGTATAATAAAAGAATGAAAAAGTATCATAAACTTTCACTTCAAATACAGCAAGAACTCTTATCCGAATTTTGCGAGGCATTATTAAATCTAAAAACCACCAATGAAGCAGTTAAATTTTTGACCGATCTTTTAACTAAATCAGAGGCAATAATGTTGGCTAAGAGAATAAGAATAGCCAAACTTCTAATAGAGGGTAGGAATTATAGGGAAATTGAAAATTCTGTAAAAGTAAGTCATGGAACCATAACTAAAGTTGCTCAATGGTTGGCGGAAGCCGGAGAAGGATTTAGAATGATATCCAGGAGAATAAAAAAGGGGAAACCGAAGCCAGAGACTAGCTTTGATTTAGCAATGAAAGACTGGAAAAGATTTAAGAGACATTTTCCAATTATGTTTTGGCCGCAGCTTTTAATCGAGGGGATACTTAAATCGGCAGATAAACGTCAGAAAAAGGAGATTTATCAAGCCATAAGACAATTGGACCACAAATCAAGACTGTATAAACAGATTAACGAAGTTTTGAAAAAAGAGCTTTAGAAAAAAGCTTTTGTTTAGTTTTGACAGAAATACTAATGCTACGTAGCAGTAGCATTTACTTTAATTTAATTTAGAAAGTAGAGAAAGTGTGCAGATAATAAAAATTGAAGCTAAAAGTATTTTTATAAAGACTAAACTGCCGGAGGCTGATTTTGTGATAAATCAATATGTAGGATGTGAGCATGCTTGTTTGTATTGCTATGCAAAACTTATCTCCAAATGGAAAAATTGCGGAAAATGGGAAAGTTGGATTTAGGTAAAAGAGAATGCTTCAGAACTGGTAAGAAATAAATTTATAGATGGTCGGGTTTATATGAGTTCAGTTTCTGATGCGTATCAGCCAATTGAAAAAAGGTTGAGATTAACTGGAAGAATTTTAGAAAATTTAGACAAAAGAATAAAGTTATCTATTCTAACAAAATCTAATTTGGTTTTAAGAGACATAAATTTGTTTAAAAAATTTAAAAACATCAAAATTGGCTTAACCATAAATGATTTTGAAAAGGAGGTTAAAAATATTTTTAAGAAATTAAGTCAAATAATAAATTATGGATGAAGAAACCAAAAACACTAAAGTTAAATTTCTATGGGAAAAAATTTAAAGAAATTTTATGGCAAGACCCTATAAACCAAGAATTATTAAATTTAATCCCAATGTTACTTATTTCAAACCGAGAGCCGTGCCTCTTTCCAAGCTGGAGGAGGTTTATTTGAGCGTGGATGAACTGGAATCAATTCGGCTTCATGACCTGAACGATTGTAATCAAACAAATTGCGCTCAAAAGATGGAAATATCTCCAAGCACTTTTCAGCGGATTTTAACTTTTGCCAATAAAAAAATTGCCCAAGCCCTGACAGAAGGAAAGGCAATTAAAATTTCAAAAAAAATATAAAAACATTATGACAACAAAAGAAACTTTTCTCATTGATTTAAAAAGCGGCCAGGAAGCCTTAATTGATTCAGTGGCTGGAGGCGCTGGCGCGGCAAAACGGCTGGCTGATTTGGGCTTGACTCCCAAAACCAAAATAAAAATTTTAAGAAAGGCGCCGTTTGGGCCCATTGAAGTTGAGGCAAGGGGTTCAAAATTGGTTTTGGGCAGAGGACTGGCTTTAAAAATTATTGTAAAAGTTGAATAATATGATTCAAAGAATAAAAATAGCTTTGACCGGCAACGCCAATGTTGGCAAATCGGTTATTTTTAATAATCTGACAGGGCTTCATCAGCATATAGGCAACTGGCCCGGCAAAACCGTGGAAAGAGCCGAGGGAACTTTATATTACAAGGGATATACTATTGATGTTGTGGATTTGCCAGGTATTTATTCTCCTTAATGAGTAAAAATATATAAACAAAACCCCTTTCGCTGGCAAGGGGTTTTTCGTTTGAATTTTATTATTTGCAGAGTATTTTATAGGATTAGAAAAAATGCTAATATTAAAGAGAAATAAATTTTTATGAAAAACATAGTTATCATTTTGGCAATATCTTTGGGGTTAGTTTTTAGTTTTCTGGCAATACCCTCTTTTGGTTTTGAAAATATTTTATATCCCGACGGAGCGCTCTTGCGGGCAAAAAACGATATAAAAGTCTGGGTTATAAAAAATGGGCAAAAAAAGTGGATTGAATCCCCGGAGATTTTTAATTCCTTAGGTTATAATTGGAATGATATTATTTCCATTGAGCAAACTGAGCTTGATTTTTACCCCGAACAGGAATTTGAATTTCCAAAGTTGGAAGTTAGATTGTCAAAATCATTTACGCTTGATATCCCTTTTATCTGCCAAGCGCCTCTGGCTAATTGGAAGACTCCTTTTGATCAGGCCTGCGAAGAGGCGGCCATTTTAACTGTTTATTATTATTTTGAGAATAAACCCGTGGACCCAAAAATTGCCGCCAAAGAAATCCGGAAAATAGTGGATTTTGAAACAAAAAATTACAATTTTGGCAAAAGCATTTCAGCCGAGCAAACCGCCAAAATAATTGAGGATTATTTTGGATACAGGGCAGAAGTTAAATATGATATTTCCCTGGAAGATATTAAAAAGGAGCTAATAAAAGGCAATCCAGTCATTCTACCAGTAGCCGGCCGGATGCTGGGAAATCCTTATTTTACCCCTCCGGGCCCCGTTTATCATATGCTTGTAATCAGGGGCTATAATGAAAGCGGATTTATTGTCAGCGATCCGGGCACAAGGCGCGGAGCCAATTTCATCTATTCTTATCGGGTTTTGGAAAAAGCCATTCATGACTGGAATAACGGCGATGTCAAAAACGGCAGGCCAGCAATGATTTCAATTCAAAAGTAGAAATGCTAAAATTAAAATATGTCATATTTAGACCAAATTTTTTATATTGCTGTTGTTCCGACCTGGAAATGCAATTTTCGCTGCAAAGCCTGTTTTCGCTGGAAAATTAAAAAGCATTATGATATTCCGGTTGAAAAATGGCTTAAAATAATCAGGAATCTTAAACGTAACTTTTCCAGCGAGGTTTTTGTTGAAATAGATGGCGGGGAACCCCTGATAAGAAAAGCGGATGTAATTAAAATTGTCAAAGAGTTAAAAACCCATTTTAAACGGGTGGTTTTAAATACTAACGGCTCCCTTCTGGATGAAAAGACACTGCGGGAATTGGATAAAAATGGATTAGATGCGATTAAGCTCTCGTTTTACAGCTTAAACAAAAAAACCCATAATTATTTGCGCGGAGTAGATTGTTATGACATCGTTTTGTCGGTTATTAAAAAACACCAGCAACTTAATTCGAAAATCGAATTAATTATAGCAATATTGGTAACGTCAAAAAATATTGATGGGGTGCCGGCTTTGGTAAAATTTCTTCTGCCACTCAAACGGGTCAATTTCAGGATAAATCCGCTTCAAGAAAACTTTTTTTCAAAACACGCCTTTAATCATTCGAGCGTTATGCTGCCAAAGAATCTTTGGCCAGCCAAAAATAAAACAAAGAAATTGTTTCGCTGGCTGGGAAAACATCAGAATAGGCTGAAAACTTCAAAAGAACACCTGAAAGTTATAGAAGCTTATTATCAAAATCCAAAGAGCTCGCTTAAAATATCCTGTGGGGTGTCAACGGGTTCTTTAATAATCCATCCATCGGGAGGAATAAGCTTATGTTATAGTTTTCCCCAAATCGGAAGCGCTCTTGGCAATTTGAAAAAAATACTAGAATCGGATAAGGCCCAAAAACAAAGAAAAGCAATTGGAAACTGCAAAAAGTATTGCCGCATTTTAACCTGCAGTTTTGTTGATCAATTTAAGAAAAATAAAAAGTGAAGCGAAAGAGGGGAGAGGATAAGCCGCTATGAATGGGACACAGCTTTAATGAGCCGTTTTTTTTAAAATTTGAAGAATTTGCTTTTTCTTTTCAGATTTTGTAGAGTAAATTTAAGAACTTTAATAATAAAATCGGGGAGATTTATGAAAAAGAAAATAATCACCCAAATTGGCTCTTTGCCCCATCAAGATATAAAACAAGCCGTGAGATACAGTTTAAAACACGATATTCCATTTTTGCCAGAACTTCCAAAATTGGGAGATGGCATCTTGGATTACATTAAAAATCCAGGAAAATTGAGCTGCTTGGAAGAATTTAAAAAGCATGGGTTTGCCACGGTTAAAGTTCAATGCGTTGGTCCGGCAACATTAATTCTGGCTGGCTATAACGAGAATGAGGCCGTGGAAAGGGTTTATGAGCATATTTCTGCCATTCTGGACAATTTGCAGGCGCGGGAAATAATTCTTTTTCTTGACGAACCAGCCCTTGGCCAGGCCGGATTTAATTTTGAAGAGTTGTGGATTCCGATATTTGAAAGTTTTAAAGCAGTGCCCGGTGTTCATGTTTGCGGAAATATGGACTGGGATAAATTGTTAAATTCCAAAATTATTAAAATTATCAGTTTTGATGCCTCAAAATTTGACATTACCCAATACCCTAAATACCGAGGCGATAAAAGAATTGCCTGGGGAATAGAAAAGAGAGAGGATGTCAGGGATTTCCAAGAAGGGGATTTTCTAACCTTGCCCTGCGGAATGGATTCGGGTATATATAATATTGAGGATTGCAAGGCCGAACTTAAAAAACTAAAGAAAGTTTCCAAAGAGCTGTTAAAAAATCAAAAATAATGATTAAATTAAAGCAGCCCATTGTGCCGGCTGTTTTTTATTGCCAAAACCCGAATAATAAAACACAAAAACCCCGTACGGGGTTTTTGTGTTTTTTGCGGTAATAATCGGTTTACCAATTATCTCTGCGTCCGCCGCCAAATCCCCGGCTTCCTCCGCCGCGATTAAAATCCCGGCGAGGAGCCCTTTCAGTCATTGGCCGGGCTTCGTTGACAGTTATTGGACGGCCATCCAATTCTTTGCCATTGAGTTTTTCAATGGCTTTCTGGGCTTCTTCATCCGTGGACATTTCCACGAATCCAAACCCCTTGGAGCGGCCCGACATTCTGTCAAGAATAATTGTCGCGGTTTCCACAGTGCCAACCTTGGAGAACGTGTCTTTTAACGTGTCCTCGGTCGTATCGTATGATAAACCGCCAACATATAATTTTTTAGCCATTTCCTTATGGTTCTTCTGCTTTTTTATCGGCAAAAGAACGAATTAACTGATATAAATTGTAAGACGACCTTCTCTTTTAGCTTCCGTCTTCAACTTATACTTAATTGCATAAGGAAAGAGAAAACACAATGAGAACACTTACCTGTTTATTGTATGGCATCAATAATAAAAAGTCAAGGCTCTTGTATAACACAAGACTAACTTTTGACTTTTTTGAAATTATGTGTTATAATTAGGGAAACTCTTTAACGAAGAGAAAAGGGGAATTAAATGAAAAGATATTTTAATGAAAGAACCAGGGAGTTTATTTTACTCATAAGCTATCCCTGCATTAATAAAAAATGCGCTTTTTGCGCGCTTCATTTGGATAACAGCTGTAATACCCGATTGATGTTAAAGACAAACAGAGAAGTTGTTTCTAAAATTACCGGAAAATACGGGATTTTAGAGGTTTACAATTCCGGAAGCATTTTTGAACTTCCGGTTGCCACATTGTTTGAGCTTCAAGATAAAATTCGTAAGGCCTCAATAAATAAGGTTATTGCCGAAGCCCATTGGTTTTATCGTCGCAGATTTGAAGAAATGAAAAAGTTTTTTGGAATTGAAGAAACAGTAATTAAAGTTGGGGTGGAAACTTTCAATAATAATCTTCGGGAAAAATATATGAAAAAGGGGATGGGAAGAGTTTCGCCGGAAGAAATTCGTTCCTTTACAAACGGTATTAATCTTTTGGTTGGATTTAGAGGGCAAACCAAAGAAATGATTGAAAATGATATGGAAATTGCTTGCCGACTTTTTGATTATATTGATGTCAATATTCTTGATGAAAAATATGTTCCCAATCCCTGAGTGATTGACGAAAGAATTATTGAATGGTTTTTAAAAAACTTTACTTATCTTGAGCAAAGACCAAACTTTAGGATATTTAGAAAAGTAGATGATTCCGGTATTGGCAATGTTAATGTTTAGCTTTCTGATTTAGAAAATAGGCAGCCGCAGTAATTTTGGCGGTAAAAATTATATTGTTTTGCCAACCCCATTGTTTTTTTGAATCCGTCTTCTTTTTTGAAAACTCTTGCCAAAAATTCTATTTGATATTTATCGGCCAGTTCCTGGCCGATTTTGTTTATGGTTTTGGCGTTCTTGTGGGGGCTGATAGTGAGGGTGGTGACAAAAGCGCTACATTTATTTTCTTTAGCAAATTTAGCTGAATTTTCCAGACGCATCCTAAAACAAAGCTCGCAGCGCTTACTTCCTTCCGGTTCGTTTTCGTATCCGGCAATAATATTCCGCCAGTTCCGATTATCATATTCTCCAACAAACAATTCATTTTTGTTAATTTTTGCGGCTTTTTGAGCGAAAACCAATCTTTTTTCGTATTCTTCTTTTGGTTCAATATTGGGATTGTAAAAATAGGGAATAACCTCCTTAAACTCTTCCATTAATCTTTTTAGTGTTTTTAGAGCGCAAACTCCGCAACAGACATGAAGTAAAATTTTCTTGTTTATTTTGTTCATAAATTAGATAGAATTTCCGAGTTTTTTCATCAGGGAAAGATAAAAATATAAATTATGAATAGTCCCAAGCCGCAGGGCTAAGAGTTCTTTGGTTCTGAAAAGATGGCAAATATAAGCTCGGGAATAATTCCGGCAGGTGTAACATCGGCAATTTTTATCTATCGGTTTTTGGTCTTTGGAAAATTCTGATTTTTCAATTTGTAATATTTCATAAAATTTTGCGTTTTGCTTGCTCGCTAAAGTCTTGCTTGCTGATTTAAATTTGTATATTCTTCCATGCCTTGCTTCCCGTGTTGGAATGACGCAGTCAAACATATCCATTCCCAAATCTATTGCTTCCACTATTTCCTCCGGCTTCCCGTATCCCATTACATATCTTGGTTTTTTTTCTGGCAGCAATTTTGACATCCAATTTAGAACCCTCTTTTTGTTTTTTCTCGGTTCTCCAACCGAAACTCCGCCAACGGCATATCCATCAAAATCAATTTTGGTCAGTTCTTTTACGCTTTTTTCCCTCAAGTCTTTAAAAATTGACCCCTGCGCAATTCCAAAAAGCAGCGGCCTTATTTTATTTTTTATTTTTGAACCAAGTTTTTTCTCGTAGAATATTTTGGCTTTTTTTGCCCAATCAGTTGTCAAACTTAAAGATTTTTCGGCATATTCATGGGTTGCGGGCCAGGCCGGGCATTCATCAAGAACCATAATAATATCGGAACCAAAAATTATTTGCGCCCCAATGGATTTTTCCGGGGTCAAAAAAATTTCTTTACCGTCAATCTCCGAAATAAATTTAACGCCGTTTCTTGTGATTTTTCTTCTTTTTGCCAAAGAAAACACCTGAAATCCTCCGCTATCGGTTAAAATCGGACCTGGCCAGCTCATAAAATTATGAAGCCCCCCGGCTTTTTTAATAATTTTTAAACCCGGTCTTTGAATAAGATGGTAAGTATTGCCAAGAATGATTTGCGCCCCCAATTTTTTTAATTCATCAGGGGTTAAATTTTTTACCGCGCCCCTTGTGGCAATAGGCAAAAAACAGGGCGTTTTTATTTCGCCGTGGGGAAGTTTCAATTTACCAATTCTGGCGTTGGTCTTTTTTGATTTTTTAATAATTTTGAACATTAAAGTTGGTGCGTAATAATTTTCGCGTGGGTTTTACGTAGGCGGCTTCGCCGAACTCTCTGTTACCACAAACCTTTGTAGCCGCCTTGTTTAGCGCCCCCCGGTACTACAAATTCCTTCGGAATTTGAGTACGGGGCAAGCCCCGATAGTAAGAACTGCTTGTAAATTAAACTTTGGGTGGGAAAATTCGAGATAGTTGTTCTTAAGAAGTTCTTGGGCGTAGTCCCGTAGTGAACCGCAGTTCTACTACGGGGCAAGCAAAGCCCATAAAAGTTCGTTCTGCGATTATTCTCGCCCCCTAGTCAAATCCGTCAGGATTTGTACTATCGGGGTCGGTTTCGCGTAAAGAACCTGCCATTTTTATTACGCATCGAGTTTATTATATTATCAACATGGCATCGCCGAAACTGTAGAAGCGATATTTTAGTTTAGCCGCCTGTTTGTAAAGTTTGATTATTTCCTTGGGACCATTTATTTTTTTATTTTTGAATTGCAAGAAGGCAGAGACCAAAACAATTAAACTTGATTTTGGCAAATGGAAATTGGTAATCAGTCCGTCAATTATTTTAAATTTATAACCGGGGTAGATATATAAATTAATTTCTTTTTCTCCGGGCTGAAGGATGCCATTTTTATCAGCAAAACTTTCCAAAAGACGGGTGGTGGTGGTGCCCACAGCCATAATGCGTTGCCCTTCCTTTTTCGCTTTATTTAAGATTTTGGCTGTTTTGGAACTTAGTTTTGCCATTTCCGGATGAATTTTATGTTCTTTAATATTTTCCGTTCTGATTGGCTCAAAAGTTCCCACTCCGACATGTAAAGTTACGGTTTTAAAAAAAATCCCTTTATTTTTTAATTTCTTGATTAAATTTTTGGTAAAATGAAAGCCGGCTGTTGGGGCGGCCGCCGAACCGTCATATTTCGCATAAACTGTTTGATATTCCAAAAGGTTGGATTTTCTTCTGATATACAGCGGGGTTGGAGCTTCGCCAAATAGACTGATTGTTTTTTTTAACTTTTTACCGCTTTGATTAAATTTTATCTGCCAGATATTTTTTTCAATATTTTTTTCGATTATCGCCTCTAAACTTTTGCCAATGAATAGTTTTTTTGAAACCTCTTTTATTTTATAGTTTTTAAGCAGGGACTGCCATCTTTTTGAGTCCAGCTGCTTCAAAAGTAAAACTTCAACTTTCCCGCCGGTTTCTTTTTTACCGGAGAGTCTGGCGGGAAAGACCCTTGAATCATTTATAACCAAAATGTCTGCGGCTTTTAAAAAATTGCCAATCTCAAAAAATTTATGATGAGAAATCTTTCTGTTTTCTGTATCTACAACCATTAATTTCGAAGAGTCTCTCGGCCTTATCGGCTTCTGGGCAATAAAGTTCCTGGGTAATTGATAATCAAAATCTTTTAATTTCATATTAGTTTTTAGCGCATAGGCGCTCTTGTATCGGAATTTCTAAATTCCGATAGAATAAGTTATGGTATCAATAAGATGAATAAAAGTAAATATTAAAATTCTCCAAAATTCAAAAAAGAGTTTCTTAATCTTACTTAATTTTATGTCAAGATTGGGCTGTCAAGACAACACCTTTCACAATATTTATTTTGTCCATAATTTGGTTCGGAAAATTCGCCAATCAATTATTGACGACAATCCCCCAAAATTCAAAAAAGATTTTCTTGAACCTATTTTACTTAATCTATTGATAATTTTTAGTTAGCGTGATAATATAAATAAGATATGCCCTGACTGGGGGAATAAACAATAAAAAAGGAGAGAGAAATGGGAAGAAGCCATAGGGAAGTTGAAGAGGAAGCAATGAGAGATCCTCAATTTAAGGCTGAATATGAGGCTTTGGAAGCTGAATTTCAAAAGAAAAAAGAAGAAATAATTAAAAAAATGATTAAAGGCTATCAAGAAATGGCTGAAGAAAATAAGAGATTTGCTGAAGAAACATTACCATTAGCCGGAGAAGTATTGCCGCCATTTGAACAGTGAGGTTTAGGGAGGCGTTGAATGACTGCAAGAAAGCGGAGTTATTCTTGCTCTTAAAACAGGTCAAAAAGCCGGTAGGCGAAGTATTTAATCTTCGCCTTTTTCTTTCTGGTTTAAAGCATTGTCAAAAAACATAATTTTTGGCAAAATAACAATATATGGGTAAACAACAAAAATTAAAACAACAAAGGAGATTGGAGAAGCGGGAAATGGCTTTTGAAAAGAAAGAGAAAGGAAAAGATTTTTTAATAATGGCAGTTGTGATAGTTGGTGTTTGTTTTTTGGTTTTTGGTGGATTTAAGTTTTTCTTCAAGGGGTCAGATTCCACGCCAATTTCCGGTCCGGCGCCAACACCGACTCCGGAATCAACCTTGGAACCTACTCCCGAGCCATCTGAAAATCTCGTCGCTGTTTTGGAAACCAATTTCGGCGCAATCAGAATTAAATTATTCGGAAAAGAAGCTCCAAATACGGTGGCAAATTTTGAAAAGCTGGCTGGCGAGGGATTTTACGACGGCATAAAATTTCATAGAGTCATAAAGGATTTTATGATTCAGACAGGCGACCCAAAGAGCCGCGATGATGATTGGTCGGATGATGGCACAGGCGGGCCGGGATATAAATTTGATGACGAGATAAATTCCCAAAAGCTTATCAGGGGAAGAGTGGCTATGGCAAATAGCGGGCCAAATACCAACGGAAGCCAGTTTTTTATCGTGACGGCTGAAAGCGCTCCCTGGCTTGACGGGAAACATACGGTTTTTGGAGAGGTGATTGAGGGAATGGATATGGTATCAAAAATTGAAAATCTGCCGGTCAATGAAAATAATCATCCAACAAAGGATGCAGTAATGAAAAAAGTTTATATTGAGCAATAATTTGGGAACATTGATTAATTCGTGTAAATTTGTGTTCTCATTCATGTAGATTTGCGCAAAACTTCACTTTTTAACACAAAACAGAACACAAAACAGAACACGAAACCACACGAAACAATAATTATTCAACAGTCTTAATTTATGGAAGATAGAGCAAGGGCGCATATTTTTGTTTCTGGTCGGGTTCAGGGCGTGTTTTTCCGATATAGCGCAAGAAGCCAAGCTCAAAAACTTGGCTTAACCGGTTTTGTAAGAAATTTAGACGATGACCGGGTAGAAGCGGTTTTTGAAGGCGAAAAAGAACAAATTGAAAAAATTTTGGATTGGGCAAAGAGGGGTCCAGTTTTCGCTAAAATTAGCAATTTGGAAATCAAACGGGAAGAATATATTGGCGAATTCAAATCCTTTGATATAAGGTAAAATACGGGACCAAATAAAAGGCAGGGGCAGGGGTTCAACTTTTTTTACCGAACTGCCAATTAAAAAATAATGCGAATCTACGAATGCTTTGAAAATATTCCGAATAATGCGAATTTATAGCATTCGGAAAAAAATTTACAGCATTCGGATTATCTTTTATGAAAAAGATTTTAATTATAGAAGACGAAAAAATTTTGGGAGAAATGTATCGGGATAAATTTTTGCAGGCGGGATTTGAAGCGATTTTAGTTGATTCGGCCGAGGAGGGTTTTGAGATGGTTCTTAAAGAAAAACCCGATTTGGTTCTTGTTGATATTCTGCTGCCAAAAGAGAGTGGAATTAGTTTTATTGAAAGATTGAGAGGGGATTTGAGTGTTTCTTCTATCCCGGTGGTAGCTTTTTCAAATTATGATGACCCCCAAACAGAGAGAGAAGCTCTTCGGCTCGGGGTTAAAGAGTATTTAATTAAAACCGGTTATACTCCCCAGGATATCATAGAAAAAATTAAAAATTATTTATAAATTAAGACCATTGAACAATTATTTTTCTGCGTAATTTCAGCGTTTTGTTCAGCGTAAGTTCAGCGTAAAAACCTTAATAACGCTGAAGAAACGCTGATAGCTACGCTGAACAACGCTGAATTATTCAACGGTCTCAAGCTATGACGGCAAAACTAATTTTTGATATTGAGACAGCGGGTGTTGATTTTAGCGGTTTAGACAGCGCCACCCAGGAGAGTTTAACCCGCTGGATTAAAAAGGAGGCTCAAGACGAAGATGAATATAGAAAAATGCTGGAAGACCTTAAAAATGGCCTGGGTTTTTCCCCTTTAACCGGAGAAATTGTTGCTATCGGAGTTCTGGATTTTGACCAAAACCGGGGCGTTGTTTATTATCAGGCGCCGGGCGAAAAATACGAAGAATTTCAAAAAGATAATTTTGTTTTCAAGCAGACCAGCGAAAAAGAAATGCTGGAAAAATTTTGGGAAGGTTCAAAAAATTACCGCGAGTTTATAAGCTTTAACGGCAGAAGCTTTGACGCGCCCTTTATTTTAATTCGTTCCGCCAAATACAAGCTTAAGCCCTCCAAAGATTTAATGTCAAACAGATATCTTTCAAGTCAGAAATTTGAAGCAAAGCATATTGATTTGCAGGACCAGTTGACTTTTTACGGAGCGGTTAGAAGAAAGGGTAGTTTGCATTTATGGTGCAATCTTTTTGATATTGAAAGCCCCAAAATTCAAGGGGTAACCGGTGATGATATTCAGGGATTGTTCTTGAATAAAGAATATAAAAAAATTGCCGAATACAACAGCCGGGATTTAACAGCCACCAGGGAACTTTATATCTACTGGAAAGAATATCTAAATTTTATAGTGCTATGATTACCGGGGACATTTCCCAAAAGCATAGCAGAAATACTCTTTAAATCTTCTAAAATCGCAAGCGGCCGCTTGCGATTTTAGAAGATTTATTAAGACCCCACTCGCAAACTTCAACGATTCACACTTTAACATCCAATGAGTTCTAATTCGGGCTCATTTTGCGTTGGAAATAGGTTTCATTTTGGGCTCCTTTTGTATTGTACAAGACCGAGTGTTGTTTTTTTTCTTTGGATTTGTTAAAATTCAATGATAGGCTCGGGAATAACCAAAAGGAAGGCAGTAAGGGATGCGAAGAACCACTCGGAATCGGGACGAGATTAACAATTTTGAGCAGGTTAAAAAAGCAATAATTACCATTGAGACAGATTTTTTCCGGAAAAAAGAATTGATTTTGCTGCAGACCGGCACGGGAATATTGCTCGGGGAGTATATTTTAGCCGTTGCCCATCTTTTCAGCTGGCCCGTGCAATTTTTCCCCGGGAGTTACTTAATTGTTTCGGAATTTGAAAAATTCCGAAACAACAGAGGGGGGTCGGGGGAACTGGGTGTTCCCCCGCTTGCCCCATTAGATACGAAGTTATCTAACGGGGTGAGGAAAACAGGGAGCGAGCCGAAGGCGAACGACCGCCAGAAACCGAAGAGGTTTGTGGAGAACATAAAGCGAAGCGAACGAAGTGAGTGCTTGAGCGAGCGAAGCCAAGTCAGACTTGGCGAAGCGAGCGAAAGAAAGCTTATGTTCTGTTTGACAGAATTGAAGCCAGGGCAAAATTTTTGAAAGAGGGAGTCGGCAGAAAAGAGGAAATTATTACTCTTCCCCTGGAAATATTTTTTATAGATTATGCTAACGATTTTGTTTTGTTCAAACTTCCTTCTTTAATTAAAGATTTTTGTCTGCCAGGTTCTATTATTGGAAATTCAGAGCAGTTAAAGTCCGGTCGGTTAATTTTTTCGATGCCCTACGTTAGTTCATTGAGAACAAAAAGGGGGAGAATTGAAATTTTGTCTGCCAAAAAAGAGGCGCCGCCCCATAGCCGTTCGGACATTTATTTTGGCATTAAATTTTGCGAGGAAGTTTGCAGCGGAGAGAGCGGCAGTCCGGTTTTTGTCAGAATTAATGGAAGGTATAAACTAATAGGAATTTTGCAGGCTCGGTCTGTGCGTTCTGCCAAAATCGGAATTGCTATGAGGATAAACCATATTATTTCTGTTCTTAAAAAACACAAGGGGATTGATTTAACAAGATTGAAAAAAAACAGCGCTGTTTGACGCTGTTTTTTGCTCCGCTTAGATTATTACCAAATGGAGCGCGTTATTGGGTTTCGGTCAGCGCCTGTCTGGTCAAGGCGCAAAACAGGCATAGAGCAAGGCGCTTCTTTAATAATTTCCGGATTTTCTTCTATTTCTTTGTTAATTTTGAGCATTGCTTCGGCAAATTCATCAAGGGTTTTTTTGCTTTCGGTTTCGGTCGGCTCAATCATTAAGGCTTCGGCAACAATCAAAGGAAAATAAATTGTCGGGGCGTGAAAATTAAAATCCAAAAGTCTTTTGGCAATCAAATTTGCCGACATAGCTCCATTTAATTTTTCTTTTTGTTTTGCCGCTGATAACACAAATTCATGGAGGCAAATTCTGTCGTAAGGCAAAAGATAATGTTCTTTGAGCAAAACTCTGAGATAATTGGCGTTCAAAACAGCGTGCTGACTGACTTTCTTTAAACCCTCTTTACCCAAAGCCCGTAGATATAAATAAGCTTTCAAAATCACATTAACATTTCCGTAAAAAGTTGTTGCTTTGCCAATGGAATTTGGCAGGTCGTAATTTAGAAAATATTCACCGTTTTTTCTTTTTTCAAGCAAAGGGACGGGCAGAAAAGGAGCTAACTTTTCAATTACTCCGATGGGCCCCGAACCCGGTCCGCCTCCGCCGTGAGGAGCGGAAAAGGTTTTGTGAAGATTGAGGTGCAGAATATCAATACCCATCTCTTTTGGTTTGGCAATTCCCAGGAGAGCGTTCATATTCGCTCCATCCATATAAACCAAACCTCCGGCTCGGTGGACTAATTCGGTTATTTTCAGGATATTTCTTTCAGAAAGCCCCAGGGTGTTTGGCAAAGTTATCATCAAACCGGCAGTTTCTTTATTGGTTTTTCTTGCCAAATCTTCAAGGTCAATCTCGCCCTCATTGGTTGATTTAACCGATAAAACCTCAAAACCCGAGCGGACAGCTGAAGCCGGATTGGTGCCGTGGGCGGAATCGGGTATAAGAATAACTTTTCGAGGCTCCCCCTGTTTTTTGTAAAAGGCTCTAATAATTAACAAGCTTATCAGCTCGCCATGGGCGCCGGCCGCCGGCTGAAGAGAAAATTTTTCCATTCCGCAAATTTCCGAAAGAAGGCTCTGGGTTTCGTATAGAAATTGAAGGGTTCCCTGAACCAATTTTTCGGGCAGATAAGGGTGGACTAAATTAAATCTCGGAAAAGAAGCTATTGTTTCATTTTCTTTTGGATTCAATTTCATAGTGCAGGAGCCCAAAGGATAAAATTGAGAATCAATGCAATAATTTAACTCGCTGTTTTGAGTCCAATGTTTCTCGGCTTCCGCCCCGCTAAGTCTTGGAATGCTTAAGGGTCTTTCTGATAAAAACCGGCTGTCCAGAATTTGTTCAATTGGTTTTTGAGGAATATTATTCTGCCCTTGCCCCGGCATCTCAAAAATTAAGGGACTGTCGTTTTTACCGGTATCAGCGATATTTTTTCCGGCAAGCCCTCCAACCAATCTTTCAATGTCCTCTTTGGTTTTTGTTTCGGTAACGCAAAAAAGCAGGCAATTTTCCAACTCGGGATAAAAACGATTTAAGGCAAGACCGGGCAGAAGCTTTTTTTTGAGCAGTCTTTCCTGAATTTTTTTTGGAGATTCTGAGCATTCAATTACAAATTCATTAAAATAAGGAGACGGGAATTTAAGTTGAAAACCGGGAATTTCAGCAATTTTTTGCTGAGTAAAATGAGCTTTTTGAAGATTTTCTTCAGCCAGAGCTTTGAGGCCCTCGGCTCCCAGCAGAGACAGAGCGACCGAAAAAGCAATAGCATTAAGATTGGAATTGGTGCAGATATTGGAACTTGCCCCTTCCCGGCGAATATGCTGTTCTCTGGTCTGTAAAACCAAAGTAAAACCTCGTTTACCTTCTTTGTCTTTGGTCATTCCCACTAAGCGGCCGGGCATTTGCCTTATCCACTTTTCCGGACAGGCAAAAAAGCCAAGATAGGGCCCGCCAAAGTTCAAAGGAATTCCTAAAGGTTGTCCCTCGCCAACAACAATATCCGCTCCAAAGTCCCCGGGCTTCTTTAGAATGCCAAGAGCGAGCGGATTAACCGAAACAATAAATAAAGTTCCGTTTTGGTGGATTATTTTTTCAATTTCTTCAACTTCTTCCAAACAGCCAAAGAAATTTGGCTGCTGCAAGATTACAGCCGCGGTTTTTTCCGAGACCATTTCTTTCAAGTTTTTCAAAACACTAATTCCTTCGAAATATGGCAGTTCGGAAACTTCAGCTTCAAGACCGGAAAGCGAAGTTTTTATGACTCTTCGGTATTCCGGATGAACGGTCTTTGCCATTAAAATTTCTTTTCTTTTGGTGATATTCAGAGCCATAACCGCCGCTTCGGATAGGGCAGTTCCTCCATCATATAAAGAGCCGTTAGAAACTTCCATTCCGGTCAATTCGCAGACCAGATTTTGATATTCAAAAATTGCTCTTAGGGTTCCCTGACTGGCTTCGGCCTGGTAGGGTGTGTAGGATGTTAGAAAACCGGGCAGAGAGGTTATTTTACCAATCAGAGCTTCAATAGAATGCTCGTAAGCGCCGGCTCCCAGAAAAGAGAGATAGTCAAAGGGGTCAATGTTTTTTCCGGCTAATTTGTGTCCGAGTCTTAACAATTCCAATTGACTAAGACCCGGGGGCAGTTTAAACCGGGCTTTTCTTAAATCTCTGGGAATATCGGCAAATAAATCTTCAATTGAGCTGACGCCGATTGTTTTCAGCATTTTTCTTACATCCGATTTCTTGTGCGGTATATAATCCATCTTTTTTACCTCATTTTACCAATTAGATTTGTCAAGGTGCTTTAATCTGAAAATCTTACCCCAGATTTTCTTAAAAATCAATAGTCGGAGGGTTAAACCTCCGACTTTTTACCCCGTTAGAAGTCGTTTTGCAAAACATTTATCCGAATTTCATCAATTAGGCAAGCAATCTACAGATAAAATAGATAACAGGATTGATAAAAATTTTATCAAATTTTTATCACAAGACTTCTAACGGGGTTTAACAAAAGGTAATTTACTGACTTTTGCTGGATGTTTTTGGCCGCGGATGTCAATTTCAATCAGGGTTCCGGGAGCGGAAAAATCGGTTTTTACAAATCCGGTTCCAATGGATTTATTCAGGTTATGGGAGATATTTCCGCTGGCAACTTGACCGATTTCCCGTCCTTCTTTTAAAATCAGATACTTGGGTCTGGCAATCCGTCCCGAAAGAATTTCAAAACCGATTAATTTTTTCTCAAGGCCCCTGTTTTTTTGCTCAAGCAGGGCTTCTTTGCCAATAAATTCTTTTCCAAAAAAAACAAATTTTTCCAGTCCGGCTTCCAGAGCCGTAATCTCTTCTGAGAGCTCCTGGCCGTAAAGGGGCAAGCCGGCTTCCAGTCTCAAAACATCTCTGGCTGCCAGACCGGCCGGTTTTAATCCTAAATCTCTGCCGGCTTTTAGGAGTTTTTTCCAAACGACTTGCGGGGTTTTTGGCTCCCAGATTAAAATTTCAAAACCGTCTTCGCCGGTGTAACCGGTCCGGGAGATAATTGCTGTCTCGCCGAAAATTCTGCCAGCTTTGCACTGATAATATCTTAAATTCAGAAATGTTTCAGACAGCCCGACTTTTCTTAAAATTTCTTCTGATTTCGGTCCCTGGAGAGCCAAAAATGGACAATCCTTTAGAATAATTTCCGGGGGAGAGAAAAGTCCAATTTCTTTTTTTGCCCATTTTTTCAGCCAGTTTAAAACTTTTTCCGCGTTAGCGGCATTGGAAACCAAAAGATATTTTTCTTTGCCAAGTCCGTAAACCAAAATGTCGTCAATTACCGTTCCTTTTTCATTGCAAAGGAGAGCATAGCAAATTTTTCCGGGCTTGAGCCTGGAGGCGTCATTGGTAATTAACTTTTGAATTAGTTTTAAACTATTTCTGCCCCTGATTAAAATTTTTCCCATGTGAGAAATATCAAAAAGTCCGGCGGCCTTTCTGACAGCAATCGCTTCTTCTTTGACGCTTTCATACCATAAAGGCATAAGATATCCGGCAAACTCAACCATTTTTGCTTCCAGTCCCTGGTGAGCTTCGTAAAATGGCGTTTTTTTTATTTCCATTTTTGCGCTCCTTATTCTTATCCGAATTTTTCAGGGTCTTCTTTGTCTAACCAGTAAATTTTTATCGTTAAGATAGTGGCGTCATAATCAATTTCTAAGTTATAATGCCCCCAAAGATAGAAAGATTTTAGAGCGTTGGTTGCAGCGGGAATTTTATATTTTCCAAAATATCGGCCGTACCAATTATCGCAGCGGTCTTTCCAATAGCTGTCCCAATAATTTTTTCCGATTTCTATTTTTACTTCCAGGTCATTCTGGGGCTCAATAAAAAGCAAACCTTTGTCGGTTGTTCTAAAACAGACTATGTTATGGCCGGAGCCAAATCCATTTTCTTCAAAATGAGATTGTTTTTGGAATTCAAGAAAGACCCAGCCGGCTCTGATGCCTTTTTCTTTTGCGCTTAAAACCAAATCCCGGCTGAAATCACAGCACATATATTCATTGGGAATGTATCTTTTTTGGTCAATCTTATCATTTCTTAAAAATTCTTTAACTTGCTTATAATTGGGGTTGAACAAATCGCCGGTCTTTGCCTCAAAAAACTGATTCCAGGATTTTTCCCATTTGGTTTCATATTCGGGAGTTATTTTAATTTCGCTGAAATTAACAATTTCAGAGCTATATTGCCTCTCATCATCAATTGTCCAGGCAATAGCGGCATAAAGCACTGTTAAGCTAGTCATTAAAGTAAGCGATACAAGAATGATTGTTGGCCAATAAAACCATTTCTGTTTCACCATCCCCCTCCTTTCTTTAAAGAAAATTGTTTTTTTGCAAAGAACTTTTAAAACCCATTCTGAACAATCTTATACCAAAAATTTGAAAAAAGCAATACCTCTGGTTTTATCCAAGATAAAAGCCGCCTTTTAGGCGACTTTAGAATTAAATAATCTTTCGGCTAAATAGGAACTGCGAACCAGGGGCCCGGCGGCAACGGCTTTGAAGCCGAGGTTCAGGGCTTCTTTTTTAAGGTTTTCAAATTCCTCGGGAGCAACAAATCTTTTAACCGGTAAATGCTTTTTTGAAGGAGCTAAGTATTGACCAAGGGTTAGAAAATCGCACTCATTTTCCCTTAAATCTTTTAAAACTTCAAGAATTTCTTCTCTTGTTTCTCCCAGTCCCAGCATCAGACCGGATTTTGTGAGAATTTTAGGTTCTATAATTTTTGAGAACAGTAAAACCTGAAGCGATTTTTTATAGTCGGCTTTTGGCCGGACGGTTCTGTAAAGCCGGGGCGCGGTTTCTAAATTATGGTTTAAGACATCGGGCCTGGCGTCAAGCACAATTTTTAGGGCCTGAGTTGAGCCTTGAAAATCGGGAATCAAAACTTCAATTTTTACCAGAGGGTTTTCCCAGCGAATTTCTCTTATGGTTCTGGCAAAATGACTGGCTCCGCCGTCTTCAAGGTCATCTCGGGTAACCGAGGTAATGACCGCGTACTTTAAGCCGAGTTTTCCGATGGCCTCGGCAATCCTCTTTGGTTCATCTTTTTCAAGCGGTTTGGGAACGCCTTTTTGAACGGCGCAGAACCGACAAAATCTTGCGCAAACATTTCCCATAATCAGAAAGGCGGCTGTTCCCCGAGCGCAACATTCGCCCCGATTTGGGCATCTGGCTTTTTCACAAACCGTATTCAGGTTTAATTCTTTCAAAGTTTCAATTACCTGAAAGTATTTTTTCCCCCGAACAATTTCTTTGGTAAACCAATCAGGAAGTTTCTCTCTCATTTTATCTCCCAGTTCAGCTTTTTATATTTTTCCAAAAGTTTTTCGGTCTCCAGAATTTCATCTCCGGTCAGTTTTCCCTCAAAAAATTCAAGGTTTAAAACATTTTGAAATCCCGCCAAAAGAACTTTTTTCAAGTCTGTCAGATTAATCTCCCCGATTATTTCGGAAAGCGAGGTTGCTTTTTTGGAAAAAGTTGAAAACTCTTCTTTTTTAAGTTTTTTTGAAGGGAACCGGAAAACCGAAAAGAGAATTTCGGGCTTGTGGGAAATTATAATTGAGCCGTGCTGTAAAATAGCGCCTCTGGTTCTTAGCTGAGCGCTTCCAACTAATTTTTTCTCATGGCAGCAGAGGTCAGCCAGACCGGCGCTCAAAAAGCAATTGGGATTTTTTAGACTTTCTTTTAAGCAGTGAAGTTCAGTTTTAATTCCCAGAGAGTAAAAAGCCTCAATAAGAGCCCGGTTAATCAAAAAATATAGTTCTTTTAAAGACAGGGAAGGGTTTTCTCTTGGCATAATAACCGAGTAAGTTAATTCGTCCCAGTGTAAAATTGCTTCTCCGCCAGTTGGTCGTCTGACAACATCAATGCCCAATTTTTTGCAAGACCCAAGATTTATTGTTTTAAGTCCCTGATTTCTTCCAAGCGACAGACAGGCCGGGGACCACTGGTAGAGTCTTAAACTGGGCGCAGTTTTTCCTTGTTCCAGAATTTCTAAAATCGCTTCATCTAAAGCCATATTATAAACGCCGGGATTTTTTCCAGTATCAAGAAACCGCCAGATTTTAGTCATCTTTTATCTCTTCCTTTAAAAAGTTCTCATAGCAAATTGAATCCAAAAGAGTATCTGGCAAAACCAGACTCATGATTTCTATTTCTACGAGCCATCCCTCACCGTAAGGGTCGCTGTTTATTAAGCCCGGGTTTTCTCCAAGTTTTTTGTTTATTGCGACTATTTTGCCCTTGCAGGGAGAATAAATTTTAGAAACCGCTTTGGAAGATTCAATTTCCATAAACATCTTTTGTTCTTTAACTTCCATTCCTATTTTCGGCAATTCAACATAGACAATATCGCCTAATTGCTCCTGGGCAAAATAAGAGATGCCCAGAGTAATTTTTCTTTCTTCAATTTTTAACCATTCATGGGTTTTGGTATATTTAAGATTTTTTGGATACTTCTCACAGTCTTTATTTCGCATTTTTAGCGGCCTCCTTGATTATCTCCGAAAAAGCGGGATGGGCAAAAATTATATCGTCTAAATCCTTAACTTTTAATCTCTGTTTGATTGCTAAAGCAATTGGGTGCACAAGCTCAACCGCTCCTTCGCCGACAATTTGACAGCCAAGAATTTTTTGGGAAGGCATTTCAACAACTAATTGAAAAAATCCTGAAGTTTTGCCGGTTGCTTGAGCCAGACCGTTTGCCTGAAAATAAGCTCTGCCAATTTTTACCTCCAAATTTTGGCTTTCAGCTTCCTTTTTGTTCAGCCCAACCGAGGCGGTTTCCGGAATAGTGTAAATGCAGCGAGGAATAGTAAGAGTATTTATTTTTAGATTGCTATTCATAGCGTTTTCAACCGCAATTTGTCCGCTCTTTGAAGCATAATGAGCTAACATCATTTTGCCGGTAACATCGCCAACCGCATAAATTCCTTCAAGATTTGTTTCCATTTTCTCGTTGACAGAAATAAATCCCTTTGTATCAACAGCCAAACCGATTTTTTCCAGCCCTAAGTTTTTTGTATTCGGGACTCTTCCGACCGCGACAAGGACTCTTTCCGCTAAAAACTCTTTTTTTGCATCTAATTTTACAACCGCCAGATTTTGACCCGGGCTGAGAATCTGTTTAAAACTGGTATTTGTCAGAATTTCCACTCTTTGCTTTTTCAAAATTTGAGAAATTGTTTGACCGATTCTTGAATCTTCGGCGGCTAAAATATTTTCCAAAACCTCTATCAAAACAACTTTCACTCCCAAAACCGAAAACAAATTGGCGAATTCCACTCCGGTTGGGCCGCCGCCAATAATGATTAATTTTTTGGGCAGGGCTTTAAGATTTAAAGCCTCTCCGGGAGTTATAATTGCTTTTCCGCAATTTTCAATCCCCGCAAGTTTTAAGGGCAAAGAGCCGGTAGAAATAATTATTTTGTCAACCTCTAATTTATTTTCTCCGGTTTTTGTTTTGACAAGCAATCTTTTTGGTGTTTCAAAAATTGCCCGGCCGTAAATCACCTTTATCCTTTTTTGCCTCAAAGACGCATTTAGCTGTTCTTGAAGTTCTTTAACAACATTTTCTTTCCTGACGAACATTGAGAGCCAATTAATGGTTGGCGGAGAAACATTAATGCCAAAATTTTCCGCTTCTTTCACTTCCAAAAATCTTTTAGCCGAAGCTAATAAAGTTTTTGTCGGAATACAACCCTCATTAAGACAAACTCCGCCGAGTTTTTCATCTTCAATTAAGAAAACCTCGGCTCCAAGCTCGGCCGCTTTTACTGCCGAAGCTATTCCTCCCGGACCCGAACCAATCACCGCTATTTTTGGCTTTTCCATTTATCTTTTACCTCCATTTTCAAAGACCTCCAGTGATTATACCTGAATTCTAAAATTTTGCAACCTTGAAACCTTGTAAGATACCGAGGAGCTTATCCCGTCCCTCGGTTTTTTCTTTTTCATTTTTTGGAAAAATATATTAAGATAAAAAGAAGGTTAAACAATCTCGAATTTTAAATTGTCCCGTTAAGGGCGGGATACCGCCGTGGCGGTGATAATTTTGAGATTTGACTTTTAAATTTTGGATTTATGTTGATAGACACCCACGCCCATGTAAATTTTAACGCTTTTAAAGATGATTCCGATGAGGTAATCAGGCGGGCTTTGCAAAGTGATGTTTGGCTTGTTAATGTTGGTTCTCAATATACGACATCGGAGCGGGCGGTTGAAATTGCCGAAAGATACAGCAGGGGTGTTTATGCGGCTATTGGATTACACCCGATTCATTTAGAAACCAAATTGGTGAAAATAAAAGTTGATAAAGAAGAAATTGAATTTGAGACCCGCGAGGAAGATTTTGATTATGAGAAATATAAAAAACTTGCTCAAACATCTTCCAAAGTGGTAGCGCTCGGCGAAATAGGACTGGATTATTACCGGAGGCCGAAAACAAAAACAAAACAAGCCGAATTCAAAGAAAAACAAAAACAGACATTTATTAAACAACTTGAGCTGGCTCAAGAACTGAATTTACCGGTGATTTTACATTGCCGAATGGCCCACGATGACCTCATTACAACATTACAACATTACAACAATACAACAATTAGAGGTGTCAGCCATTGTTTTACCGGAACACTGGAGGAGGCAAAAGAATATATCAAATTGGGTTTTTACATTGGCTTTAATGGCTTGATTTTTAAGAAAGTTGAAGGCCTGCCAAATGTTGAAGAAATTATAAGAGAAATTCCTCTGGAAAAAATTTTGGTTGAAACCGACTGCCCTTACCTTTCCCCGCCTCCTTATGAGAATCAGAGATGTAAACCCCTTTATGTCAAATATGTTGCCGAAAAAATTGCCAAAATTAAAAATTTAAGCTGTGAAGAAGCGGCAAAAATCACCACCAGGAACGCCAGGGAGCTTTTCGGAATATAAGAGAAATTTAAGAAAAATTGGTTGACCCCGTTAGATAGAGCTCCGCTCATCTAACGGGGTTGACAAAACCATTAAAATATGTTATCATATAAATGATGAACAAGGTTATCTCAAAAATAATTGTGAATTTAAAATTGTTTTTTGTCCCCTGTCCGGAGACCGATTTTCGGCCGAAATTTCTTGACAGTCGTTTTTTGGTTGGGATTGTCGTGGTTTTGCTGATTTTAAAATTATTAATTTTCCCGCTCTTTATCTTTTTTCCCGGCAGCGTTTTTTACGCCAATATCAGCAAAGATGTTTTGATGAATTTAGTAAACGAAGAGAGAAAAAGAAACGCTCTTGCTCCCTTGAAAGGAAATCCGGTTTTGGATAAAGCCGCCGAACTAAAATCCGTTCATATGCTTACAAATAATTATTTTAGTCACAACAGTCCTGACGGCGTTACTCCCTGGCACTGGTTTGGAACAGTTGGCTATAAATACAAAACAGCCGGAGAAAATTTAGCCATAGGATTTTTAGATTCAGCGGAGGTTTTTACCGCCTGGAAAAGCTCTGTTTCTCATAATGCCAATTTATTAAATCCAAAATTTAACGAGATGGGGCTCGCAATAACAAGGGGAAATTTTCAGGGTCAGGAGGTTTCTTTGGTGGTTCAAACATTTGGCGCTCCACTGGTAGAACCGGCAAAGAAAGTTCAGCCGCAGACAGAGGCGCCAAAGATAGAAACGGCAAAAGAGCAGATAACGGAAAAACCAAAGCTTAAAACCGCTCAACCATTATCAACTAAAGAGCCGGAACCAACACTGACAATTCAGCCGACTTTGGCTCCGGAGGAAAATTTTGCTGAAGAACCAGCAGAAGAGAGTCCGGCCCAATTTCCCGGAGAAGCGGGAATTGTTGCCAGCGATAAAACCGAAAGACCTTCCGTATTGTATTTAGGACAGGATAAAATTGGGGAAGAAGCGGAAGAAAGCAATTTTGCCTTTAGTTTATGGAAGTTTATGGTAACCAACTATTACGACCTCATTCAAAAAATTATATTTTACACCCTTATATTTATTATTATTTCTTTGTCTGTGAATATTTTTGTGAGACTCTCCATTCAAAGAATGGATTTGCTCTTAAAATCGGTGTTTTTCCTCGTTCTTTTATCTGTTTTTTATCTTTTCAACAAGCAGTTTGTTCTTCAGCTTATCCCGCATAATTTAATGATTTTTTAAAATGATGAGGAGGGGTCTAAATAATTCGAGTGGGCTTTCGCGAATTTTCGTAAATAAAGGGCGGCTGGAAGGCAAAGGGGTTTTTCCAGTCTTAAGAAAGCCGCCTTCGCGAATTCGCGCGAATATAAATTTGCGGCACCTGAATAATAATTCGTATAAAATCGTATCTTGAGAGCGTTGAATAATTCAGCGTTGTTCAGTGTATTATCGCTGAGTAAACGCTGATATCTACGCTGAGTTAACGCCGATACGCTGAGTAAACGCTGATATCTACGCTGAGTTAACGCAGATACGCTGAAAAATAATTGTTCAACAGTCTCATTATATAGATGAAAAAAGACATTGCTCAAATTTTAATACTTAAAAAAAGGCTCGGAAGATTTGCGAAAATCTTTGTTTTGATTTTTTTAATTGTTTTTATTTTTGCAAATAAGGAGAGTATTTTTGGAATGTTTGATTACGGTTCGGTTTACGGAGAATTTTACAATAAGTTTTTTAAATCAATCGGTTCATTAATTGAGGAGTCGGATTTTGCGAATATAGCGCCGGCAAACGAACCAACAGCAGGGAATTATTTCAGGCCATTACCTCTGTCTTCTAATAAAACACCGCAAGAACTTTTTGAGACAGCGGCGCCGGAGCCGGGATATACAGCACCCCGAACATTGGTAAGGGTTCCGGAAGTGAGATTGGGAGAAAATTCGCATTATGAAAAAAATAATCTGCTTGAAATTAAAAAATTGGGAGTAAAGGCTCCGATTGTCTTTGGGACAAGCGGCGCTCACAAAGCTCTGGAAGCGGCTTTAAAAGGAGGAACGGTTCATTTTTCAGAATCCTCTAAGCCCGGGGAAGCCGGGTCGGTGGTGATTTTAGGACACAGCGCTCCTGCTGGCTGGCCCAAAAGGGATTATGAATGGGTTTTCAGCAGATTAAATGAATTAGAAAACGGAGATGAAATTTATATCTATTACAACCATCGCAAAGTTATCTATCGGGTTAGTAAAAAATTTTTCTTAAAACCGGGCCAGGATATTCCCGGCTCTCAAGATGTTTTGGGAGCAAATTTGTATTTAATAACCTGTTGGCCCCCGGGCAGAAATCAGCAAAGAATAGTTGTTCAAGCAGCAATGTAAAATTGAAAATTCTATTCCAAAGCGCAATGTTTTGCTTTTTGCTTGATACACTTCGCCCAGTAGAGCAACTTTTGACTTACTTCGCGAAAATGGGATTTTCTGAAAGAAAATCCTGTCGAAGTTGTCTTACCGGGCTTCGCCCAATTTAGAGTTTTTCTTTTGTCAAGCTTTTTTATTAACGCGTCGCTCGGTCACCCCATTAGATAGCGAGCTTGCGAGCTCCATCTAACGGGGTTCCCTCGCTTGTGTTAATAAAATACTACTGCTACGTAGCAGTAGTATTTTCGTTTTAGTGCCCCCGAGAGGATTTGAACCCCTACGCTTTTTAGGCACGAGGTCCTAAACCTCGCGTGTATGCCAGTTTCACCACGGGGGCATTAACCCCTCACCACTTTTGCGGTTTTGCTCAAAGGCGGCGCACTCGTCCTATCCTTTAGGGGAGGGGACTCGGCCCTATTCGGGCACTGCGCCGCGAGAGTCTAAACTCAATCATTACTCATCCATGGTTTGATTTGGTTTTTGGATAGCAAAAGTGGTGGGGGGGGTTGACATTACTTTTTAAACATGCTATAATTTTAGGTGGGACTGCCGGGTAATTCCGGGGTTCTGCAAAGTTCTTTTTAAAAATATAGGTCGAAAAAGATTGAGTGGAGCTATAGGCAAAAATAAACGAAAAAGTAAAGGAGATTTTTGATGCTGTTTGGTAAAGACAAAGAAGCTTTTCTTACTCCTTTGGGAGGAGTGGGCGAAGTTGGTCGAAACTGTTTTTTGTATGAACAAGGCAGGGATATTTTAGTGGTTGATTGCGGGATTATGCCGAGATTGCCGGAGGGGAGAGAGTTATTAGAGGAAAACGGGGATTCGGCTTGGAAAATTCCCTATTTGCCAAAGTTGGAAATTTTGGACAAAAAGATGAAAGGGAAAGATGTAAACGCTTTAATTGCCCATGCTCATCTTGACCACATTGGCGGGATTGCCGAACTTGCCAAAAGAAGAATTCCTATTAGGATTTCGTCTTTTGCAAAGAGATTTTTTACGACCCGTAATATTGAAAATTTGTTCCCGGATAGTATTAAGCCCGAATTTAGAGCCTGGTTTGAGCAGGAATATACTTTTGGGCAGGGAAATTTTTATGTTGATTGTTTTCCTTTGAATCACTCCATTCCCGGCACTTTTGGAATTATCTTGAAAGCGGGAAAGAAAACAATTGTTCACTTAACTGATTTTAAGTTTAACGGACTTGAGGAAACCAGGGCATCTTTTGAGAGGACGCTTCAGGATATTCGCAAGACTTGCGGAAAGCTCGACTGCCTGGTTTTAGATGTTTTGAATGCCGATATGGAGGGTTTTACTCCGCCGGAAAATCAAATTGTTCAAAATATTCAGGAGCTCATAGAAGATACTCCGCAGGGTCGGATATTTATCACTTTCTTTTCATCCAATATCCAGCGATTGGAAGAACTCTTGAAGGTTTGTAAAAAACTTCACAGGCCCGTAAAAGTTCTTGGTCGGGGAATGAGAATTTCTCTTCAGGAGTTTTTAGCGGCGAATGGCGAATTTCAGTCAAGCTCCGGTTTTGGACATCCGAATGAGGTGGTTATTTTAGCCGGTTGTCAGGGGGAGAAAAAATCCCACATTTGGAGATCGCTTACCGGCGGCTGGCTGACGCCTGAGGGCAGGTATATTAAAGCTGATGTGAGAATGATGTCGGGCGATACAATAATCTTTTCCTCAAGATGCATTCCCGGCAACGAGGAATTGGTTAAAAATCTGCTTGAGACGCTTTATCGCAAAAAAGTAAAAGTTGTCCTTCATCAGGGCGAAAAAGAGAAACTCGGTTTGCCGTTTCCGGTTAAGGAAAAATTTATTCATGTTTCCGGCCACGGACAGCAAGAAGATATTCTACGTTCAATTAAGATTCTTGAGCCTAAAGTCATTGTTCCCGCGCATGCTACTTTGGACAAGGTCGAAATTCTGGCAGGGCTTCTTGGTTTTGATGCCAAGAAAATAGCCAATTTGTCAATAGGGGAGACATTGAAAATTTGAAAAGAGGTAATAAATAATGTATAGCCAATCGGTTTTTATAATGTTGTTTTGGGGTTCTGATTTTAATGAGGTGGTCTTAGTCAAAAATAAAGAAGGCCAAAGATGCACAGAGAGCGGCGATATCCTGAAGAGAATGGGCTGGGGAGCGCCGGGCGGCAAAGTTGAAAAAGGGGAAAGCTTGTATGATGCCGCTATCCGGGAGCTGGAGGAAGAAACTTCCCTTAAGAAAGAACAAGTGGAGCTCTTTCCCGAAGTGCTCGCTCAAATAAGAAAGGACAGCCACACCAAGAGTCTTTTGCTCGGGATGGTGCTTAATAGAAAAGCTTTATTGAGAAAAGATACCGAGGAAATTTCAAAAATCCGTCGGTTTTCACTAAAAGCCCTTCCGGGGGGCTCAGGGCAAATTTATAAAGACCACCTGGAGCTTTTTCAGCAAGCTCGCCGAAAGTTAGTGGAATACAAATATCCGGTGCCAATTATTGCTGTGGATGAAAAGGTTGACCTCGAGGCTTGCCTCAAAGGAAAAGACGGGGATGAAAAGCAAAACGAGAGACAAAGACATCCTTTTCGCAAAAATCAGAGGTCCTGGCAAAAGTCCTGGCAAAATAGTTTAAAAGAACCAATTAAAACATACACTTACCAAGAAGGTTGAAGACAAGAGCCATCCTGAAATCAGGGTGGCTCTTTTTGTCCCGTTAGATGAGCGAAGCTCTATCTAACGGGGGTTGCGACTGGTTTTTAATTGTTATAAAATCAATATAAGATGAGAGCGTTGAATAATTATTTACTCAGCGTATCGGCGTTAACTCAGCGTAGATATCAGCGTTTACTCAGCGTATCGGCGTTAACTCAGCGTAGATATCAGCGTTTACTCAGCGATAATACGCTGAACTACGCTGAATTGTTCAACAGTCTCAAAATACATTCTAATGTAAAATGGCAAATTCAGAAATTAAAAACAATGAATTACATCGTGTGGTTTCCACGGCGATTATTCATAAACCCCCACACAAAAATTTTGGTAGTGGGGGTAAAGACGGCAGATATCTGATTTTGCGCCGAACTTTTGAAAAAAGGGCATTTCCGGGCAGATGGACAGTGCCCGGCGGGGGATTGGAGGTTTCGGATTATATTAACACTCCGAAAACCACGCCGGATTCTTGGTATTTTGCGATAGAAAATTCTTTGAGAAGGGAAATAAAAGAAGAAACCGGACTGGAGGTTGGAAAAGTTAAATATCTTTTAGACCTTGTTTTTATTCGTCCGGATAAAATTCCCGTTGTTACTTTAAGTTATTATTGCGATTGGAAATCGGGCGATGTTAAATTAGATGAAGACAGCATTGATTATGCCTGGGTAACTTATAAAGAAGCCAAAAATTACGATTTAATTGAAGGAATATTGGAAGAGATTGAAATAGTTGACCGAATTTTAAAAGGGGCGAACCTTGATGAAGTAGAATATGGTAAAAAATAAATTCATTAGAAAAATTACTAAAAATTAAAAAAGGCGCATTATAGAGTACATCATGGGGCATACTATAAGGTGTTGCTATATTGAGATTTGCTTATGCCTGAAAATTCTAAAAAAATAGATATAGAATATAAAAAAACTTGTGATTGTCAAGATAATCATATAAATTGTCTTGATGCTAAAGAGTGGGTTAAAAACCAGGTAGCGGTTTGGGAGTTTTTTTATGAGAAAAGAGATGTTAGAGACAAAAACATTCATCCGGCAGTATTTCCAATTGCTCTGCCTAAAAAATGTATTGAGCTTTTTACTCAAAAAGGAGAATTGGTACTTGATTCTTTTGCGGGCATCGGGACAACACTTATTGCTGCCCAAGATTTAGAGAGAAATGCGGTGGGATTTGACCTTAATAAAAAATATATTGATTATATTAAAAAAAGAATGGCTCAAAATAGATTAGATTTAGGAAGGAAAACAAAGCAACTGGCAATTTGTGGCGATGCCATTAATATTCCCAAATACCTTGAAAAAGAAACAATATCTTTATGTGTAACTTCGCCTCCTTACGCTATTATGCTTAATCATAAAAGATTAAACAAGAGTATTCGAGGAAACCTTAGAGAAAACAAATACTTTAATAAAATTCAACAATATTCAAATAATCCGCGCGACCTTGGAACAATGAAACTCAAAGAATACACGGAGGCATTAGCGGAGATTTACAAAGGAATATTACCTCTCTTGAAACCAAAAGCACATTGCGTAATCAATATTAATGATTTGTGGGAAAATAATCATAGATATCCTACGCATAGTTATATTATTGAAGCAATGGATAAAGTGGGTTATGAATTTAGGAATATTATTATTTGGGATAAAAGAGATTTAGTAAATAAGGTAGGTATTTACGGTTGGCCGAGTAATTATATTACCCTTAGCACAACCTTTGAATACATACTTGATTTTTGGAAACCATGATTGGTTATCGGAAAATAATAAGAAAATTAAAGGCAATAAAAAAGAGGAATTATATTAAAACTCATCGAGCGGGAACCACAGGAGTAGGAAAAACATTAGAAGACCTATTGGGGATAGAGGAGAACAATGTCCCTGGTCCAAATACGACCATGATTGAATTAGAATCAGCGCGAAGAGATAGTTCTAGTATGCTCACATTATTTACAAAATCACCCCTTCCCGAGAAAGCAAATTCTGTTTTGCTGCAGAGATATGGTTATCCATCCGTCCGAGAAAACAAGAAAAAAGAATTACATACCACTGTCAGTGCTATGGAGTTTAATAAATTAAAGGGCAAACTTGGTTTTAAGATTGCCATTAGAAATAAAAAAGTCAATCTTATAAATCCAAAAAACGAGATTTTAGGCTATTGGGATAAGAATACATTAAAAAAATCTTTTGAAAGAAAACTCCCTAAATTGCTATATGTAAAAGCGAAGTCAAAAGGAAAAGGCGCCGATGAAGAATTTTGGTTCAATGAAGCCTGGTTACTTAGCAATTTTAATTTTGATAATTTTTTGAAATTATTAAAAAAGGGAGTAATACTTGTTGATATTAGAATAGGCCAGTATTTTGATGGGAGACCCCATGATCACGGAACAGGGTTTAGGGCGCTTCCAGATAAATTAGATTTCTGTTTTGAGCATAGAAAAAGGGTGATGTGAGGGAAAGAAAGGGTTGCAATTGCGCTTAGCAGCTTATCATCTTAAATAAGAAAAAATAGGGTACACTATAGAGCGCCTCATAGAGCGCACTATTTTTAAATTTATGTTGGATATTTTTCAAAATGACCGAAAACAATAAAGAAAATTATCCTTCCGATTCGGCCGGGCGCCAGATGACCGCTAAAATTCCCCTGGCAAAACCAGAGGAGACTTTATTTGATGTTGAAAAAAGGCTTCGGGAAAGAAAGGCGGAGTATGAGACCATTAATTATATCTATGTGATTGATGACAGGGAAATACTGGTTGGCGTAGCTTCCATCAAAGATATTTTTCGATGGCCTAAAGAAAAAAGAGTTAAAGAGATTATGAAGACAAAATTGGTTACCGCCTCTCCATTTACTGACCAGGAAAAAGTTGTTAACCTGGCTTTAGCCCACAATTTAAAAGCCATTCCGGTGGTGGAGACTGGTCGGATTCTGGGGGTAGTGCTTTCTGATAAAATTATTTCAATTTTAAACAGAGAATTTCACGAAGATATTCTTCATTTTTCGGGTATCAGCAAAGCCCGCCTTGAATATGAAAACACATTATCTGTGCCGCTATTGCAAGGAGTAAGACACCGCCTTCCCTGGTTAATAATCGGATTATTTGGAGGAATCGGAGCCGCCCAGATTATGGGATTTTTTGAAAAAATAATATCGCAAAATTTAATTTTGGCATTCTTTACCCCCCTCATTGTTTATTTATCCGATGCCGTCGGAACCCAGATTCAAACTATCTTCGTTCGGGATTTGGCTATCAGAAATCATATATTTTCTTTGAAGAGGTACATTGCAAAGCAGTTTTCGATAACTTTTTTACTTGCTTTAATTTGTTCAATATTGTTTTCAATCGCGGCTTCTTTAATTTGGCAGGATTTTTATTTAAGTTTGGTTGTGGGCATCGCTATATTTTTTACTCTCATTTCCGCAGTGTTAATTGCGATTTTGATTCCCTTTTTACTGTTCAGGTTGGGAACCGATCCGGCATTCGGTTCCGGTCCTTCCGCCACTATTTTGCAAGATATTTTAAGTGTGGTAATTTATTTTAGTATTGCCTCTTTAATGTTGTGAACCCCGTTAGAAAGGGCGGGGCTTTCTAACGGTGTAAACCGCTTTATCTTTAGATTTACAAATCGCTGCGATCGCAGCGATTTGTAAAAACCATTTTATTCTTTGGAAGTGAATTAGATTTTAGATTGAAATAAATGAAATCAATAAAGAAAATTAAAAATCAACTCATTTCAGAAATGCGCCAATTAAAAGATAGAAAGGGATTTATTCGGGCCGGTTTGCCGAGATTTGGCCGGCTTTTTGGCCGGGATTCTTTGATTGTTTCCTGGCAGTTATTAAATTATGACCCAGAGATTTGCCGTAAAACTCTGGAAATTTTATCGAAGTTTCAAGGCAAAAAGTTTGATAAACTCCGCGAAGAAGAACCAGGAAAAATTTTGCACGAAACCGAGCCTAAAAGAAAATGGCATCTCGAAGGTTATGCTTTTCCCTATTACGGTTCAGTTGATTCCACGCCATTGTATTTAATTCTTTTTGATTTTTATTTTTGGAAAACCAAAGACAAAAAATTTATCCAAAAATATTGGAAAAATATCTTAAAAGCCCTTGATTGGATGGAAAAATATGGCGATATTGATGGCGACGGATTTTTGGAATATCAAAGAAAAACTCCCAGAGGTCGTTTTCACCAGGGCTGGAAAGATTGGAAAGAAGATCCTCTTAATATTCAGCCTCCAGTTGCCGTTGTTGAAGCGCAGGGTTATCAATATCTGGCGTTAAAAGAGATTGCTAGATTGGCCAGAGTTATAAAGGATATAAATTTGACAAAAAAATTAGAAAAAAGAGCCAGGAGATTAAAAATAGATTTTAATAAAAAATTTTGGATGGAAGATAAAAAATATTTCGCTTTTGCTCTGGATGGAAGAAAGAACCAGATAAAAAAAATTACTTCCAATTCCGGTCATTTATTATTTACCGGAATTTGCCAAAAAGATAAAGAAAAATTAATAATTAAAAGATTGTTTCAGCAAGATCTTTGGACCCCTTTTGGCATTAGAACTCATTCATCTCTTGAATCAGATTTTGATCCTCTTGATTATCACTTTGGTTCGGTCTGGCCCCATGATAATTGGCTCATCGCTCAAGGTCTTAAAAAACTCGGCTACAAAAAAGAATACCAAAAAATAAAAAAAGCCCTTTTGAGAGCTTATTGGAAATTGGGCAAGATTCCTGAATTATACGGCGTATTAAATAATCAAATTGTTGAAATTCCCCAGGCCTGTCATCTCCAAGCCTGGGCAACCGGAGCTCTGCTGAATTTCCTTTCAAATTAAACTAATTCCTTGAATAATTTTAAATAATCCCGGAGCAGGCGGGGCATCAGAAATTTTTCCTTTACGGTTTGATGGGCATTTTTGCCCATTTTTTCGGCTAAGGCAGGGTTTTTTATTATCTGGACAATTCTTTTTGCCGTTTCTTGCGGACTGGAAACCAGAAAGCCGTTCTCTCCGTTTTTTATCTGAATTTTTATTCCGCCGACATTTCCGCCAATTACCGGTTTTTCTTTCCACATCGCTTCGGCGACCGTGAGTCCAAAACCTTCTCGAATCGATTTTTGTAAAATTACGTCTGAACCAACCTGGAAAGCGTTAACAAAAATATCAACTTTTAAACTGCCAAGTTCTTGAGGATCAGAAAACATAAAAATATCCGGGTCGCCTCCGGCGTGTTTTTTTACCTGCTTAAAAATTCTCATTGCCTCCGAGTCGTCAAAAGCCAAAAAAAGACCAACCAGGGCTAATTGGAGGTTGGGAATTTTATTTTTGGCTAAATAATAGGCCTGAATTACACCCATCGGATCTTTCCAGGGATCAAAGCGGGAAACTTGAGTGACCAGGGGCTTTGTCGGGTCAATGCCAAAACTTTCTAAAATCGTTTTTGCCGTCTGCAAAGATAAAGGCTTGTTTTTGTCCGAAAGAGGGTCAATTGCCGGAGCAAAAATTTTAATTTTTCTTTTTGGCAATGTCGACGCAACAAATTCTTTGGCGCTGAAAATTATCTTGTCATAAGCCAGAAGTATTGGTTCAATAAAATTCCAGGTATCCTTATTGGGATGGGAAGTATCAATATGGAAGTGAGCAACCGAGGGATGGAAATTCGGCAAATAGTGAATGACGCCGGCCGGCTGGGGGTCATTGATAATCCAGACGTTTGATTCCATATCGAGCATCAGTTCGGCCGATCTCTCCATATGATGTTGATAGAGACGTCTTGCCTTAAAACTTAAAGAGAATTCTTTGCCCTGGAGGGCGTTATGGAGTTCCTTGGTTAAACCGAAAAATTTTCTGCCAGGAGGTATAATATGCCATTCTGTTTTGAGTCCGATGCCCAGCATAAGTCCCACCAGGCTTTTTAAAATTTCCGTCACCCCGCCGCCCCTTGGAGTTGAGTTGACAAAAGTGACTTTTAGTCCTTTAAGCTCTTTGGCCAAAATTTTTACCTCGTCAAAAAGCTCATCGGAGATTACTCCTTGATAATTTTCCAATTTAATTGTTGGTACTCTTACGTAAGGAAGCATGTATTAAAAAATCAAAAATTAAATATCTGCCACAGCCCCTCCTAGCCACCCACGCTCAAGGAAGAGGTCTTATTTGGCAAATATTAAAAATTTTAATGTTTTAAGATTTTGTAAAACACTTTTTCGTAGTTATCAACCATCTTTTCCATTGTAAATTTTTGTTCAACCCACTTTCGGCATTCGTACCGGTCAATTCGGCCGATTTTTTTTATTGCTTCTGCCATTTCTTTAATATTTTTAACAATAAATCCGGTTTTTCCGTTTTTTATAACTTCTTTTGCCGAGCCCCGCTCATATGCGATAACCGGCGTTCCGCAAGCCATTGCTTCAATAAAAGTTAAACCGAAAGGTTCTTCCCATCGGATCGGGCACAAAAGTGCTTTGGCTTTTCCATAATATCTAAAGATTTTTTCATAAGGAATATTTCCCACATATTTAATATCTTTTCCAAGCCATGGTTTAATTTTCTTTTCCCAGTAATTCCCTTTATTTGGCGCGCCGGCAATAATTAAATTTTCTTTAGCAAATTTTGCCGCCCGAATGGCTATATCCGGTCCCTTGGTAGGCAAAATCCTGCCCAAAAACAAAAGCTGGTTTTTTGGTTTGTTTGAGAAAGGAAATTTTTTTAAATCCAGACCGTTATAAATTGTTGCGGCCCAGTTCAAATCGGGAGCCGGTTTTCTTTGGGCGTCTGAAATTGAGATGTAATATTGATTTTTGGTTTGGAACATTTTAAAAACTTCGGCGCGCCAGGGATAAATCGGGTCATGCAGGGTGTAAACCACTGGAATTTTTTTGATTGCCAGGCCGAATGGCAAAGCCCTGTCCGCTGGATGAATATGGATTAAATCAAATTTCCCTTTTAGGGCCTCCCGATAAATCAAAGAAATTAAATATTGGTCCCAGAGATTTGCCACTTTTGCCTGGTCGATATTTGGGTCATTGAGAATCGGATGGTTTTTTGAGCCGGGCTGTTTACCGGAATAAAGAGGTAAAAGTCCCTTTGATATTGCTTTTACGGTTTTTAATTTAGAGCCTTCCGGTCCGAAGAAAAATATTTTATGGCCTTTTTTAGCAAGGCCTTCCGCTATGGCTTCCAAAATAAGCATCGGAGCGTAAATTACTCCTTTGGGCGGGGGGCAGGTAAAGTGTCCGGTAATCATTGTGGCAATTCTCATTTTCTTCATCATTTTTTGATTAAGGAATAATAAAGTTTTTCGTATTCATCAACCATTTTTGAGTAAGTAAAATATTTTTCCACCCTTTGACGGCATTTTTCCCTGTCAATTTTATCAACTTTTTTTATCGCCCTAACCATTTCAGAAATATTATTTACCACAAAACCAGTGTCTTTAGTAATCAATTCCGGCATTGAACCATGATTGAAAGCAATCACCGGAGTTCCGCAAGCCATTGCCTCAACCACTATTAGGCCGAAAGGTTCTTCCCATTCAATTGGATAGAGGCAAGCTTTAGCCCCGCCATAAAAATCAGAAAGCTGGTTTTTAGAAAGTTCTCCAATATATTTTATTTTTTTTGAAAGATGGGGTTTGATTTTTTCTTTAAAGTATTCTTTTCGGAAAGGGTCAAGCCGTCCGGCCAATAATAATTTTACTCCGGTAATTTCAGCCGCCTTGATGGCGTTTTCAATTCCTTTATATTTATCAATTCTGGCAATCCAGACAAAATAGTCTTTTGGTTTTGGATTAAATTTAAACCTGGAAACATCAATGCCGTTATAGATAATTTTATTTTGGGGGAATTTTACCGGACAAAGTCTTCTTTGGGATTTTGAAATAAAAACCGCATTAGTTGTTTTTCGGTGAATTTTAAACATTTTCAGCCGAGTGGGAATTCTTTTTGGGTCGGTAATTGAAGAAATATAAAGAGGATTATGGGTCGTATGAACTACCGGCACCTTGGTTAATTCCTGAAAAAATAAAGTCCACAAATCCAGATGAGAATGAATAATATCAAATTCCTTTGTTCTCCTGAAAGCAAGTGAAAGATTTTCTAAATTCCAAAAAGGGTCTGTCCAGGGAACTTTATCTTTTAATAATCCCCGGGGATAAACAGAAACTAATTTTGCCGAAGTTTTGGAATCGCCGGAAGCAAATAGAGTGACTTTATGACCCCTTTTTGTCAATTCTTCACAGAGCCAAAAAACAATTCTTTCAATGCCTCCGTATTTTTGAGGGGGGATTGATATCCACAAAGGAGCAATTTGAGCAATTCGTAATTTTTTGTTCATGTTAATTTTTAATTTTTTAATTTTTTAGATTTTTAAAACGGTAATGGCCAGGGGAATCTTCTTTCCCGGCTTATTATTTCACTATAAAGCGCTTCGTATTTATTAACCATTTTTTTAAGAGAAAATTTTTTGACTGCCTGACGGCGGCAAGCCCAGCGCGAAATTTGGTCAACTTTTTTCAGGGCTTCAAGCATTTCTTCCTGGTTTGAGGTCAAAAAGCCTGTTTTGCCGTCTTTGATAAGTTCCGGCATTGAACCTTCTTTGTAAGCAATAACCGGCGTTCCGCAAGCCATTGCCTCAATTACCACCAAACCAAAGGGTTCGGGTCTGCGAATCGGGAAAATAAATGCTTTAGCGTTTTTAAAAAGTTCTATTTTTTTCTCAAAATTTGCCGCTCCGACAAATTTGATTTGCTCGTTGTCAATTAAGGGTCTAATCCTGAAATCAAAATAATCATCGTATTCTCTGGGAATGACTCCGGAAATTATTAATTTTTCTCCGGCTTTCTTTGCTACCTCGATTGCCTCAGCCAGACCTTTTTGGGGAGTGATTTTGGAAAGCCATAAAAGATAATCCTGGGGTTTATCGCAAAATGGATAATCTTTCAGCGGCAGTCCGTGATAAATAACTTTAACAAAGTTTACTCCCGGGGCGGCCCTTTTTTGGTGTTTGGAAATTGCGACATAATTAATTTGGGAAAATTTTTTAAATAAAATTATCAGCTCTTCATACATTGGGTGGTGAATGGTAGAAACAATCGGTTTCTTGATAAATTTTGAGAAAGGAGCGGTATAAAATTCGCAATGGTCGTGAATAATATCAAATTGTTTCTGCATATCCAAAACCCGCTCATACATTAAACCAATAACCGAATGAGGTGAAGAAACTTTTGCTCGCCATAAACTTCTTGGCCAAATAGGAATTAATTTTGCTGAAGTTTTTGAATCACCGCTGGCAAAAAGAGTTACTTGATGACCCCTTTTTACCAATTCCTCGGTTAGCCAATAGACAATAAGCTCGGTTCCTCCATAAGTCAATGGCGGAACCGGAATCCAGAGAGGAGATAAAATGGCAATACGCATAAACTCAGAATAAAATCCAAATGACAAAATCCAAATGACAAATTAATGACCAAAATCCAAAATCTAAAATGCTTTTAACATTTGAGCTTTGGCATTTGACATTAGAACTTTGAATTTTTGAATTTATAACTCCAACAAAAGGCATATTGATTTTCAATCCAAAATCTGTTATTTATATTATAGCATGTTAAACTCTCCAATTGAAGAAATTAAATCAAAACTGGACATTGTTGATGTTGTTTCCAATTATGTTCGTTTGCAAAAAACCGGGGCAAATTATCGGGCTCTTTGCCCTTTTCATTCCGAAAAAAATCCTTCTTTTTTTGTTTCACCCGCTCGTCAAATTTGGCATTGTTTTTCCTGCGGAAAGGGCGGAGACATTTTTGGCTTTATTAAAGAAATAGAAAATGTTGAGTTTGGCGACGCTTTAAAAATTTTAGCTCAAAGAGCGGGGGTAGAGCTTAAATCTCAGGATCCCGGATACGCCAGGTGGAGGACCGAGCGTCAGAAACTTTTAGAAATTTGCGAACTTTCCGCAAGATTTTTTGAAAAACAGCTCCAATCCAGTCAAAAGGGGCAGGAAGCAAAAGAATATCTTCTTTCAAGAAAAATTTCCGAAGATTCAATTGAGAATTGGAGGCTTGGTTATGCTCCAAATACCTGGAATGGTTTGACGGATTTTTTAGGGGAAAGAGGCTACAGGAATGAAGAAATAGTCAAGGCCGGCCTTGCCGTCCAAAAAGAGATATCCAATACCCAACATCCTCCATCTAATATCCAAATTTATGATAGGTTTCGAGGCAGAATAATGTTCCCGGTTTTTGATTTGAACTCTCAGGTTATCGGTTTTGGCGGCCGAATTTTTGAACAGACCCCTGAAGAAATTGCCAAATACATCAATACGCCGGCTACCCTCATTTATAATAAAAGTCAAATTCTCTATGGTCTAAATGAGGCGAAAATGGAAATCAGGAAAGAGAATAAATGCGTTTTGGTTGAAGGTTACACCGATGTTATAATGTCTCATCAGGTTGGCGTAAAATTTGTCGTAGCTACTTCAGGCACCGCCCTCACGCAAGAACAATTAAAGATATTAAAAAGGTATTCTGATGAGCTTTTTACCTGTTTTGATATGGATATTGCCGGGGACTCGGCAACTAAACGAGGGGTTAATTTAGCTCAAGCCGAGGGATTTAATATAAAAGTGGTAACTCTTTCCCAAAAATCTGACCCGGCTGATTTTATTTCATCGCAAGGCGGGGATGATTGGGTTAAAGCAATTGAGGGGGCAAAATCTTTTTTAGATTTTTGTTTTGAAAGCGCTTTTTCTAAATTTGACAAAGAAAGTTCCGAGGGGAAAAGGGAAATTTCTAAAATTCTTTTGCCGGTAATAAAAAGAATTCCTTCTAATATTGAACAATCTCATTGGGTAAGCCAGCTCTCTTATAAATTAAAAGTTCCCGAAGATAAAATTTGGGAAGATTTAGCTAAAACTTCTCCGGAACTTAATAGAGAAAGTTTGGAGAGCGGAAAATCCGAAAATTTTAATTTGCCCAGGAAAACAAGAAGGGAAATTTTAGAAGAACGAATTTTAAGACTTCTTTTTGGGAAACCTCAAAATATTGAATTAATTAAGGAATCCCCATTTAGAACAACTTTAGTTTCCCAGGTTTTTGAAGGCGTCAAAAGCGAGGGGTTAAATTTTAAACTTGATGATTTTCAAAAAAAGATTTCCCCGGAAACTTCTCAATTTATTGATTCTTTGCTTTTAAGAAACGATTGTGAAAAAAAATTTGAAGAGCTTGACCATTCTTTAGAGCTAAAACTTTGTTTAAAGGAAATAAAAAAAATAGATTTAAGAGAAAAACTTATAGATTTGGGGCTTGATATTCAAATTCAGGAAAAAGAAGAAAAAGATATCAATCCATTAATGGAGGAATTTGGTAAACTCACCAGCGAGCTCGCAGATTTAGAGAAAACATAAAACACATAACACATAACATAGAATATAGAATATAGAATATAGATGATGCGTAATAAGGAATAGCAGGTTCTTTGCGCGAAACTAACGCGAAACAAGGCGGCTGCAAAACTTTATAGTAACAGGAAAGCTGACGAAGCCGCCTACGCGAAACCACGCGAAAATTATTACGCGCTAACTTTAATATAGAATATAGAATATAGGGCATAGGGCATATTGCATTTATGATTTATGAGAAAAAAACAATTTAAAAAAACTAAAATAAAAAAGGAGAAAGGAACAAGAAAAACTAAACCCGGTAAGAAAAAAAAGTTAAAAAAGAAAATTTCCCCAATTTCAAAGCGGGAAAAGATTTTTGGGGAAAAGCCTGTTAAAAAAGAGGAAGAATTTAAGGCAAAATTGGAAATTTTAATACGAAAAGGAAGATTAAGAGGTTTTGTTACCTTTTCCGAGATTCTCCATTTTTTCCCCAGAGCTGAAGAAGATATTGAAACTCTGGAAAATGTTTATCAGGAAATAGAGAGAGAAAATATTGAAATAAAAAGAGCCAAAGAATACTTAACCATAGAAGAAGAGCCAAAGGAAACTAAAGTCAGAAAAAAGAAAACTTCGGTTTCCTCCATTGAACCAAAGCTTGATTCTACCCAGATGTATTTACGAGAAATTGGAAAAGTGCCATTTTTAACCGCTGAAGAAGAAAAAGAGCTGGCAAGAAGAATTGAAAGAGGAGAAGACGATGCAAGAAAAAAGTTGGCTCAAGCCAACTTGAGATTGGTTGTTTCAATTGCTAAAAGATATATTGGGCGTTCTCCGAATCTCACTTTGCTTGATTTAGTTCAGGAAGGCAATTTAGGTCTTTTTCGGGCAGTAGAAAAGTTTGATTGGCGGAGGGGCTATAAATTTTCAACTTATGCAACTTGGTGGATAAGACAGGCAATAACAAGAGCCCTGGCTGACCAGGCCCGAACCATTCGCATCCCCGTTCATATGATTGAAACGATTACCAAATACACTCAAGCCAGAAGAAGACTTCTGCAGGATTTGGGAAGAAATCCTTTGCCAGAAGAGATTGCGGCGGAAATGGGAATCAGTGTTGATAAAGTGCATCATATTATGAAAATTTCCCAGGAGACCGTATCCCTGGAGACGCCGGTAGGAGACGATGAGAAAGATAGTATTTTGGGAGAATTTATTGAAGACGAAAAAGAATTGCCACCCTCTTTAATTGCCGCTCGGGAATTATTGAAAGACCAGTTAAAAGAAATCTTGGTTGACCTGGCTCCAAGGGAACAGAAAATATTAAAGATGAGATTTGGACTTGATGACGGGGTGACTCACACTCTTGAGGAGGTGGGAAAAGAATTCGGAGTTACCCGGGAGCGAATTCGCCAAATTGAAGCCAAGGCCCTGGGAAGAATAAGAGACCACCGGTCCCTGAAAAAATTAAAAGGATACTGAAATAATTTTCAATTTTTCCCGCCTTTGGCGGGATCCCGCCCCGCATTTCCGCCTTTGGCGGAATCCGCCGTAGGCGTGATTTGCGGGACCACGCTGTGGCGGG